>VOFG01003040.1_pt1:0-82500 | contig 147597 bp, 104 predicted proteins | sample 5384171 | NCBI WGS metagenome assembly VOFG01 (sample SAMN12384726, study PRJNA508395) | human gut metagenome | isolation source: healthy gut F | host: Homo sapiens
ATTCATAAAGGAGTTTTGTGAACTATGCCCAGAGGGATGGCACTTTACGATGGAGACGAGTCTAAACGTACCTCGCCATCACTTGGAGAAAGTCACCCCATACATTGACTCCTTTATCATCGACATCAAGGACATGAATCCTGCCATCTATCAAGCCTACACAGGTAAGCCCAACCGGCAAGTTATCGACAACCTTGTCTGGCTCAAAACTCATGCCAAACATAAAGACAAGATCATCCTTCGTCTCCCCATAATCCCCAAGTTCAACACCGAAGATGACAGGAAACACAGTCGCCAAGTCTTAATAGAATTAGGATATGAGAATTTTGATGAATTTGAATATGTTATTAGAAACAAATAAACAGTTTTAATTATATGTCCCAATGAAATGGATTTGAATGTAAATTCCATCTCATTGGGGTATTGGATAAAAATTATTGGTAATTTTTAATAGTACGTTTTATGCTATTAGACTCTCTGCGAAGTTCATTAGCTACACTGTCTTTGTATGCAGCCATCCGTACCATTTCATTGTATTTGAGAACAGAATCTTCGTAAGCTGCAACACGATTTTTGCCATAGTCTCTGCCTCCTCCCAATCTTGGTGCTCTCGCCATTGGGTAAGGTTTCCCCAAATGGAGATAACAAGAGATAGAGCCAAGCCACCAATGAAAAGAAGAACACACTTTGAAGTTGGCTCGAAGCGATGGGTTACAACCTTCTTTTGAGGTGAATTGTTCATCACTTCAAGCTTGTCCTGCAATGCCTTCGAGGAAACATCATTCTCTTGTCTCATCTGCTTGACTGCATCAACCAAGAACCTGCTTCGCTGCTCATTTTTGCCATGTTCAATCTTGATAAGGTCTGCGAAAACAACAATGGCATCTTTTAATTTGGATAATTTACCAATGACTTCCTCCTCCTTGCCAAACATAGCAATGATTGATTTCTCCAACTTGGTTATGTCAGTACTTGCAGGAACGGTTTCCGCTCCTGCGTTCTTTGGTGAAGCAGAAAGTTCATCGACTTTCTGCTCCAATCTCTCAACTGTGCAGTAGATGGCTTCCAATAGTTCTTCTTTCATATTTCTTTTGTTGTTTGAATGGTTTGTAACTTGCATCAAAGGCTAAAGCCTCTTCTGCGTTTCTTCTTTTTCTTCTTGGATGATTCATCCTCTGGGAATTGCTCAAAGGTCTGAGCATTGGCTGGAGCAAAAAGTCCAATGGAAGAAATACCGCCCCAAGGATCCTGACTGCTCTCCGACATGAATGGCTCATGGTTGCTCTTGTGATCGCCTTGCTCGTATTGCAGAGTAGAGTTGGCTCTTGAAGATACATGGTTCTCCGTTCCCTCAAATCTCGCATTCAGTTTGCCAAAGCTATAGTCTCGGCTAATCTGCGTACCCTTGAAACTATATCCGTCCTTACAGAAACGGATGCCTTGCACCTTGGCTCGCTCCTTGTCTTTATAGACAAGCTCCAGGTGAACACCTCGTTTTGCAAGTTCATTCTTGAACTTCTGCCAGCTATCTGCGACTTTCAAAGCATCATTGACGGCATTGTGGATCTCGTATTTGGCACGCTCCGCATTGCGTAATTTGTGAGTGTTCGTCTTGCTCTTATCCGTTCCATAAGTCAGTCCATATTTGGATTTTAGAGCCTTGGTAACTTGCTCATTACACCTGTAATCATTCCTGTCTGATATGAGCTTGCCCTCGTTATTGATGCGGTTGTACACAATATGGCAATGTGGATTGTCCGTGTTGTGATGCCTTACGATGATGAATTGGGTATCAGTGATGCCCATCATCTGCATGTATTCAAGGGCTATCTTAGCCATGAACTCATCCGTCAAACGAGGCTTGTCCTCGGGCTTGAAGCTCAAGGCGATGTGTCCCACAGGCTTCTTAATCTTTGGATTTAGTTGCCTTTGTAGCTCGAAACTTTGCGTCATCTCGGCATTCGTGCCGAGTAACACACCATCAGAGGCAAGGATTTTCGCCTCGTCCTTGCCTGTAACATAGCGGATGCAACCGCCAAATGAGCACCCTTTCTTTAGCTTGCCTATCATGTCGTTGTATCCTTCCTGCCTGCGTTTGATTTCGAGATTTGGGACGCTTGCCTGTACTCGCAAAGGATGGCTTTCAACTTCCTCAACAAGTCCATCACATACACATGAGTCTCATGAAATCCTCTCTGATGCGACAGCTTAGTAAGTTGGTTGAGGTTGTTCGCCATGCCTATGAGGTTCTTGGCCATGGCTACCGCTTCAGCGTTGTGTCCGCTGACCACCTCGCCGTTCAAGGCTGACTCACGGATATACTCCGCCAACTTGCGGTTGGCTTTTCTCGCCCTCAGCCTCAAAGCCTCGTAGCTTGGCTTCGAGAACTTCACCGTGACAGACTTCGACAGCTTGCGAACCCTGCCCGTGGGCGGTCTTCCGCCCTTTCTCTTGTCTTGTTCCTGTACGTTTGTCATTCGATATACTGTTTACAGTTGGTACACTTACTTTCTGCGACCGTCGGGAGCAAAATTTCTCCGCCCTCATGGTGGAGCGAGGCGTTTTGGGGTTCCCAAAACATAACCTCGCTCCCTCTCAGAACACGTTAGTTGGAACTACAGCCTTTCAGCTATCCACGTTCAAGGTCGCAGACCTTAATTCTCACAATTTGCGCCAAGCATCGAAGTCCTCTTCATAAAGGCTTAGGTGGTGGCGCACGATGTTCTCGATGATGCCCGATACGCTCATGCGCCTTCCTCCAAGGATGCGGACGACACGATCAAGACGGTCTCGTACATCGGAACTGACGAAGACTGGCTTGCGGTCGTCAATCCTTGGAACTTGGAGGAAGGTCTGCTGATACTCCTCTAATGTCGCCTTGCGCTGCTTGCCACTGATGCGCTTCTGCGGATTCGGTGGCGATTGAGCCTCGTTCGTTGATGTTTCCTCTCTATAGGGAGTTGTTGCAGCAACTTTCTCTACAATTGCTCTCAACTCTGGGTTCTCTACATCATCATAGAGAGAATTACAACTACTTGGATTGGCTTTGTTGCCATACGTAGATGGTTTAACAAAATCCAAATACTCTTTTTCCACCAGCTCCTTTTGCTCAGGAGTCAAGACTGCATCTTTTGTTCTTGCCATAGCTTATGCTGTTTTATTTGTTGGTATAGTGGTCACGGTTTGCACCATTGACCGATTGTCGGGTGCAAAGTAAGTATACTGAGTGCTGCCATGCAACTGATTGGGTGTAACGTGGCAATTTAGTTGTGGCTTGCTTATTTGCATACCGAGATAGTTGTGATAACTTCAACGTATTTCTCAACTCATCATTGTTCATGTATTCGTTGCAGTCGTGCAAGTTTTTCTTGTTGCTTTTGGCGTTGAAGTCGGCAAACCCCGGCAACATACTGCCACAGAAATTGAAAACGCTTGTTTTTAGATTGCCGTGCCTTATCTTTGCACTCACAAACGTGGAGCACAGCATATGCGTGGAGCTTTGCGACATATAACATAGTATTAACTTAGAAAAAAGAAAAGTATGGGATTCATCGTATTCGAGGAAGAGGCATTCAACTATCTTGATGCCCAGTTGGAGAACTTCGTGAAGCGCATGGACAGAATCCGTGAGCGCAGTGAGGACAAGACCATGAACAAGTGGCTCGACACGCAGGACGTGTGTCAGACGCTCAACATCTGCCCACGGACAGTGCAGACGCTTCGGGACAACGGAACTTTGGCTTATACGCAAATCAGCCACAAGACCTACTACAAGCCGGAGGACGTGATGGCTATCGTAGCAGTAGCGGAGGACAAGAAAAAGGACATGCGCTTTCGCAAGCGCACAGGTTAGGCTGTCAATATACAACAGCCACTTAATCCAAAGCAGCAAGTAAACTGAGTAACGTAAGTATCAACAATAAAACGAGACAACTATGAGCAATGAAGTAATGGCAAGAAACAGCGAGTGGATGAACCACATCGTGAACCACCTCAACCGAATGGTTGACAATTTTGAACGTGCCGTGATGAACTACCGCCCCATGCTTGGCGGTGAGCGGTTTATGACGGACAAGGAGCTTTGCGCCAGGCTGCAACTGAGCCGAAGAACCCTGCAGGACTACCGAAACAACGGTGTCATCCCGTATATCCAGCTTGGCGGAAAGATACTCTACCGCGAGTCCGACATTCAGAAGATTCTGATGGCTAACTATCGTGAAGCGTACAGAATGAAAGGTGTGTAGGAGAATGTCCTTGATGAGTGTGTGAAATGAACAAGGCGACAACGTATAACTTACCGAGCGTGGTTGTTATAGGTTGTCGCCTCGTTTTATTGGCTATACCGAGTTGGTCGTGTTTGCCGGGTATCATTTGTGTTACCTATATAAATCTAATACCATGCTAAAACACACTGCGGTGGTTCGCCCAAGTGGCTGGAGGCGCAAAGCCTCCAAGGAACGTTGCTTGAAGGATTCCTATACAATTAGGAATCATCTCTCTTCATTCTTTTGCATTACATACTACTCATGCAATGCCAAAATATCAACATGCACCAAAATATTATATAGACTATGGAGATAAGAAAAAACACCTTTTTCTTCTTCGATTTTAAAAGGTGAAGTACAAATCCACTATAAATGGAAAAAACAGGTATTATAAGTATTTTAAACCATCCTATAACATCATAATATGAATAAAAAAAAGTACAAGCGTATGTTGCCCAGTACAAACATATCACAAATGCCATTACAAATTTCAGAAAGACAAATGTCACTTGTTTGTTTTTTAGGTACAATAGGAAATATGCTATAGGAACAACTGTTGCAAATAGCATATCTCCTCTCCATATTATATAAAAATCCAAAAGGCTCATTTTAGTTCATTATTTGTTTAACATTGTAATTTTAGAGAAATAAATTGAATAAAGCAAATGAATTTAAAACCTTTATAAAATTTTAATAAATATTGGTTTTCAAGGAATAGAGGTCATTGATGAAAAATGTAATTGCTATACCATTATATTCTTCGACCACAGGCAGACCAACTTCGGGCGGTTGGTCTGCTTTTTGATGATGGCTTGCATGATGAACTCCCGAAAGGCTCTGCTCTTAATGCTGTCAATACGGAAGGCTACCGCAATGACGAGTTCAAGGCTATACACATCATAGCTGATGCGGTCGTTCTTCCTGACATGACGGCGTACACCCTGCTCTTTCAGAATGTCATCCTTGAATATAGCCTTGACAGCCTTGCGCACATAGCAGCCGAATACATTATACATGTCGGCAATCTCCTGCATGGTCATCCATACAGTATCGGTCGGCATGGATACCGTTCCGCTCTCGCTGATAGTTATAACTCCTCTGTTCATTTCCCGTCCTCCTTATTTTTATTCTGGTCAGTTTCTTTTGTTTTTCTGCGTTGCATCAGTTTGTCCATGTCTATGGAAATCTTGTTATCGGTGATAACGGCATAGATTTGGGTGCTTCGCAGATTGGAATGTCCCATCATCTTGGCAACACTTTCCATTGATATGCCCGAAGTAACCATGTTTACTCCGAATGTATGTCTTGCAACGTGTGCGGTAAGGTTCTCATTTATACCCAAAGCCACACCGAGTGAATGAAATTCAAACCACATGGAATCACGTGAAGAAAGAGGGAAAACTGGTTTGCTATCATCCGCTGTATTGTATAGCGACATTATTTGTTCAGCTATCGGATGCAAGGGAATGAACGCTTCGTTGTTGGTCTTTGCTCTTTTCTCACGGATGTATTTTCTACCGTCTGCCGTCATCCCGATATGGTGTGGATACAGGTTACGTAAATCGACATAAGCCAAACCTGTAAGGCTGGAGAAAACAAACATTCTGCGTGCCAACTCCAAAGCCTTATCCTCCATAGGAGTCTCCATAATGAGCAGCAAGTCATTTCTGGATATATGTCTACGCTTTGGTGAGCCTTTCTTTTCATATCCGACATCTTCCAATGGGTTGAATTTCAGCAGACCTCTGTCAACAGCGATATAAACCAAGCGTTGCAGCCAACAAAGATTATGGTTCGTATTGGATGCACTATACCCTTTGCCAATCAAGAACAACTTATAAGATTTGCCAAATTCCTCAGTCAAATCTTCAAATGCAATGTCATTCATTCCTCGTAACCCGATGAACTCTCGCAAGTTTAGCTGCGATGTCTTAGATTGGCGATAAGAAGATGTTGAGTTAATACGGATAGAGCGCAGCCTAAGGCGTTCACGCTCCTCCTCGCCAGTGGCAAGCAATGTCATCGGGATAGTATTTGCATCAACAATAACATTCTTCAGAATCTCGGCGGTAACGATGCCCTTTTCCTTTGTTGCCTGCTCGTAGGCTTCGTCAATTCTTTGTCTGAACGCTTGCAGTAGTCCGTTCACTCTTGCATTCTTGGCTTCACCTTTTTTCGTGTCCCATTCTTCGGGAGCACAGTAAAGACCTGTTGCTATGGCACACTTTGCCGTCAATCGTGATACGGCAAAATATAGATGTGGTTCCGTCTGCCTTTACTCTGCCACGGTTGATATAATAAAACTGCTTGTATGTACTTCTCATTGTTATGTTCCTTTCTTATTTTGTGATAATATTACAGGACAAACTTGAAGTCCTTGTTAGCTTCGATGAACTTGTCCATATCCTCAAATAGCTTTTTCGGGGTGACACGTGCATAGATTTGCGTGGTCTGAATGTTGTTGTGACCAAGCATTCTGCTGATAGTCTCTATCGGAACACCTTCTTCGAGCGTAACGAGCGATGCGAAACTGTGCCGTCCAACATGATAGACCAAATCCATACTTATGCCAGATAGTACTCGGAGACTTTTCATATTACCTCTCAGCACTCGAAATTCCTGTGGCGGTAAAAGAGTAGGTCTTGTCGGGTCTTTGTATTTCTCCAACATGGCAAGCGCCTCTGGCAGTAACTTCACACGTGCAAGCATCTTGTTCTTCTTTCTGTGGTATTTCAGCCAAAGGCTGCCCTCCTCATCACGAAAGAGGTTTTCTTCCGTGATAGAAACAGTATCGGCATAAGCCGTGCCTGTATAGCAGGCGAAAAGAAAAAGGTCACGGGTCAAAGCCAACGATTTTCTTCGCTCTGGTATTTCGAGGTCACGAATTTTCAGGAAGTCCTCACGTGTCAATGCCTTTGGTGGATTCTCTTTCTTTTGAGGTAGCTTGAAGTGCATAAAATGATAACGCTCGGAGTGTCCTGCCTTGAAAGCTATTCGGCAGGTCTTCTTCAAGATGGCGAGATAGTGGCGGACTGTATCAAGTGCAAGACCTCTCTCGTCCAAGCAAAAGTCCATGTACTCACGGATAAACTGCTCGTCAAGCTCACCGAATGCCACATCGTCAGTTCCATAACGCTTCTTGACGAACAATACCAATGTCAGGCGAGTGTACTGGTAGTTTGGAAGCGTGCCTTTCTTGTAGTCGATGCCGATTCTTGACTCAATGTCCGCAATGATGGCGTCAAGCTGCTTCAACAAGGTCATCTGAGTGTCTGCACTGCATTGAAACAGATCCTTTATCGCCTTTGCGTCAAAATCCGTCTTGCGCTCCACAAGTGACTCGTAGGCTGAGTTTATTGCCAGCAACAGCTTGTCAATCTTGGCGTTCACTTCCACAGCCTCCTTGCTCTTGCCGTCAAGTCTGCTCTCACGTGGATTCCATAACTTTGGCGTACATGACAACTTGCAACCGAACTGCGCCATTGTTCGGTTGAGGGTGATGCGTCCCATGATGGGAGCCTTACCGTTCTTGTCCAATCCGCTCTTTTTAAGGTAGAGCAACACCTTGAATTTTTCAACTTTCATCTGCTTACTTTTTTAGTTTGCAAAAATAATCAATCAGTAAGCATTCTCCGTCATTGAAAGTTGTGCAGAACAGTGCAACAAACACTGGTGACAAACTATTTGTTTTTCACCTCGTTAGCAGTGTTGGTTTCGGTAACAGACCGCTAACGGTTTGGTAACTGAAATAACTCAATATCCTGCTCTTCCTTGCTTTGTCGCCATTCGGCAGAATTATGAAATATTGCTCATTCTCAACCACTTGCAGTTTATTCTTCTCATCTTCTCTTTTCGTTTCTTTTGCTTAAATTGTGCATACCAGCCGCCACACTATGGCGACGGAAATCTGCCTGACCAACGGCGTTCCCATTGAAACCCTTTCCAAGATGCTCGGACATACGAACATCCGCACCACGCAGATTTATGCCAAAATCACACACGAAAAGGAAAGTCGGGATATGGCAGCACTCTCCGATAAGTTGAGCAAGATAGAGCAATTCAATGGTATCACTATATAATAAGGAGGACGAACGATGAAAAGAGAAATCATAACCATTGGAGAGAATGGAAAGGTACATATCCCGACAGCTCCCGTTTGGATGTCGGCTTGCGAAATAGCCTCCTTGTTCGGAGTATTCTCCGGTAAGGTAAACAGTCACATCAAATCTGTCTTCAAAGAGGGTTTGCTCAGAGAAGATGAGGTGATGCAAACCCTATTGTTCAAGGGCGGTGCGGTGGATTTATACAACATTGAAATGATAATGATGCTGTCTTTTCGTTTTGTTTCCCCCCATGCCCAACTCTTCCGCAAATGGGCTATCAGGAAACTTACCCAAAAGAAATCTACCACTCCGTTGCTTGTATGTTACAATAAAGATGGATGGTATAGTTGAATGTGAGAACAGGCAGTAAGAAAAGAGCTTCTTACTGCCTGTTTCTTGTCAAGACTTCTCAAACTGGGGGCGGTAATTCTCCTGCAATAGCTTTTCCACGTCTTCTTCTCTGTAGAGAACTTTCCCTCCCAGTTTAATAAAAGGGATTCTCCCTACATTTCGATAGTCTTGTAACGTGCGTCGGTTGATATGCAACAGGCGGGAGAGTTCTCCATCCGTCAGGTAACGATGGCCACCCAATAAGGGTCTGTTCTTTTTCCTTAGGGCATCTATCCCTTTCATCATACGGTCGCCGGCACTGAAAAAGAGCCTGATTTCTTCATCGTTCTTTGTTTTTACGTCATTACTCATCTGCTTACATTGGATTTAGTGGTGATAAATTCTTTGATTATGGAGAGGCGGATTGTTCAATCAACCGTTCTATATCTTCCGGTTTATAGTACATTTTATAGCCTATTTGCGTATAGGGTAAGGTGTGGTTGTCCCGATAGGTTTGCAGGGTACGCAAACTGATGTTCAGTATTTGGCAAACATCCTGGTTGTCCAGCCACCTACCCATACGCTTCTCGTCGCATTCCCGACACAGGGCATCGACTTTGGCGGTCAAAATGCGGAAACGTTCCATCATGGCTTCATACGTTTTCTTCTCGATTGTTACAACTTCCATATTCTTGTCTGTTTTTTGATGTTACACTTTTTGCAAATGTACTTACAGAGTAAGTGTTCAAAACCAGCATTTCCTTTACTGCGTACTTGTGGCTTCGATATGGATGCTTCTGTCGTATGGCTTTTGGAATCAGACCGAAAAATCTCTATTCAGTACATATTTAGCATACAATCCGGACAGTTTTAACTCCCGAACTTTGCACCATAATCAAATTTTAAGAGCAATGGATGTCATAACAATCGAAAGCAAAGCCTACCACGAACTGATGGGCAAGATAGAGAAAATCCTACGGTTTGTGGAGAAAGAGGAAAAGGCAAAGAGGGAGTATGAAAACCGCCTTGTTACCAACGATGAATTAGCCGGGATACTCGGTATCAGCAAGCGTACCCTCCAGCGTATGCGCAGTGCGGACAGAATCAGCTACAAGATGATCTACGGGCGTTGCTACTACGACCTGCACGACATTGAGGAGGCTATACGTAACAGAAGCCTGTACTGCAACCCTCAGAACCTGAAAGAGCTACGGCACAATTTCAAACTCAAAAGCGGGAGGATTAAGGATGGAACTATTGGATAGAGAGACCTTTCTTGAATGGATGGAACGCATTATGAAGCGTTTCGATGACTTGAAACGGACGACTCCCGACATCCCCCAACGTCCGATGATAAATGGTGAACCGCTGCTTGATAACCAAGAGGTCTGCCTGATGCTCCAAATCAGCAAGCGTACCCTGCAGCGTTATCGGGCATCGGGTACGTTTCCTTTCCACATCGTTTACCACAAGACGTGGTATTTGGAATCGGAAATCCTTGCCTTTATGAAAGCCCATTTTACGGAGAACCTCAAACGAAAAAGGGAAAGACCTCCCAAAGACACGTAAATTCGGATTATACGCAACAGCAATGCCCCCGTTTTGCCGTAATGACAAGTCGGGGGCTGCCGCTTGAATGAGATTAGGATTAGAATTTCGGTCTGACGATAAACGCCTTTCCTGCCAAAGAGGACGGTATTCCGTCCATTGCGGGCTGTGTAACGGAGTTACTCTGCCCGTTACTTTCCAACGGTCTGTCGGTTTGAGCCACGGAAGTGCTGACGGGGGGAGCGGTGACAGTCGGCTCAATCGGACATGACTGTTCCATTTCTTTCCTCGTTCCTTCACCATTTTGCATCATTTCTACGTCCTCTTGCGGACTCTCCGACTGCTCAATGGGCTTTAGGGAGAGCTGTATTTTTCGGTCAAGGGCAGCAAGTTCCGTTTTAAGCTCTTTGAGTTGCTCTTCCTTTTTCCAAGAGCCGTTCACTACCTCCTGCAAAACGGGAATATCCTTGGCTATCTTTTCCGTTTCCGCCTCATACTTCTCAATCAATCCGGGTATCTTCTCCAAAGCGTTCAGGAAGTTCATACTGGCAAGTTGCGGGTCTGTCGCAATTTTTCCGTTATTGTAACTGTACTTCATTCCGCTTTCTCCCATCACAAAGAACTTGTTCTGCGAAAGGTCGAAAAGGTCTTTGGAGGAGGATTCCGTCTTGACCACAAGATTAAACCCGTAGAGCGTTCCGATATTGAAATACTCTCCCCGTGTGCAGGCTTTCTCATTGATTTCCGAAAGTTTGGCAGCAATGCGTTTCGGGTCACTTCCTTCCACTCCTTTGAGTGTTATCGGGTTGAGTTTGTTGCCCTCCTTATCCTTCTGTACACGGCTTTGGTACAAATTCCAGTCGCTTTGGAAACGGATTATCAGTTCCTTGTTTCCGCCCACCGTCCGCACGACTTCGTCCAATCGGCTTCGGGAGGATGACTTACTGCGAATGAACGCCTGCCGTTCGCTGTCCAAGCCGGCAATCTTCTTCTCCAACTTTGCCTTTTCCAGCAAGTCGGTATTTCCGGAAAGGATGGCGACGTATTCGGAAAAGTTCATCCCCGACTTCTCGTCCATACTCCCCTCATCGATGGTACGGCTGCCCATACGGTTGTTTTTGAGCTGTTCGATGAAGAGTTGCTTATTGTGCAACAGGTTAAATTTATAGCTGTCGAGCGACTTCTCCACCGCATAGATGATGACATCCACCTTGTTGTCCGCATGGAACTTGGCGACTTCATTTCCTTTACGCACGGCTCTTCCGTCCCTCTGCTCCAAGTCGGAAGGACGCCACGGCGTGTCCAGATGATGGATGGCGACGGCACGTTTCTGGGCGTTCACACCTGTGCCGAGCATGGAGGTGGAACCGAACAACACGCGTATTGTTCCCTCGTTCATGCCTGCAATGAGCGTCTTTCGCGCCTTGTCAGTCTTGGCTTCCTGAATAAAGCGTATCTCCTGAGCAGGAATGCCGTGATCTTCCACCAACTTTCGTTTGATTTCGCTGTAGGGATTCCACTCGCCCGGCTTGTATGTGCCGAGATCGCTGAACACAAACTGCGTTCCTTTCTGCTCATTGAACTTCCGGTAGTACTCCGCAATCTTGGCGGCACAGTGGGAGGCTTTGTTGTCCACATGATCTCCGTACTTGTTAGGATCAATAAGCCTCAAATCTAAGCTCATCTTTCGAGCCATGTCCGTTGCGATAAGCATCTTGGCTTTCTCCTCTCTATCGGAGAGTTTCTCTCGTCCTAATAATTCTGCATTGCCCGTCTTGGCAAACTCCACCAACTTGGCTATGAATTCCTCCTGTTCGGGTGTGGGCGGGATATTGTGCATGATTTCGTTTTTCTCGGGTCGGTCAATGCCGATGTCCTGCGCTGTCCTGTAATCGGTGATTTGAGCGTAGAACGCCGCCAACTCCGGAACTTTGATAAAATAGCGGAAACGCTCCTTCTGTACGATTTCATTGGTGACGGAGAACTCATAGTCCACAGACTTCTTGGCGAAGATGGCAGCCCATGCGTCAAAGGTCTTGATGTTCTGTGCTTCGAGGGCTTGGGGACGCAGGTATTTGAAAAGCAGGTAGAGTTCCGTGAGAGAATTTGATATGGTCGTACCCGAAAGGAAAGTGGCTCCCAAGTCTTTTCCCGTCCGCTCCTGTATTGTGCGGATGGCAAAGAGCATATTCAAGGCTCTTTGGCTCCCCTCACTGTTGCCAAGCCCTGCCACTCTGTCGTGGCGGGTGTTGAACATCAGGTTCTTGAACGTATGCGACTCGTCCACGAAAAGATGGTCTATCCCCATGGTCTTGAAATCTACCACGTCGTCCTTTCGGTTCTCTATCTTGAACTTGATTTCATCCAACTTCGCCTGCAAATTCATCTGTCGCTTGACAAGCCCCTTTTCCATGGCACGAGAGATACTGCGCCCCTGCTGACGCAGGACATCCAAGTTCTCCTCTACACTGTCCAACTCATCCTGAAGGATTTTCTGCTGTATCTCGTCCGATTGCGGTATCATACCGAATTGATCGTGTGTGAGGACAATGCAATCCCAGTTGTTGTTCTTGATATCGTGGAAAATCCGCTGCCGCTTGTCGGGGGTGAAGTCGTTTTTGCCCGGATAGAGCAGTTTTGCATTCGGGTAAGCCGTTTGGAAGGTCTGCGCTATCTCCTGCACGTTGGCTTTGAGAGCGAGTATCATCGGCTTGTTTGCCAAGCCGAGCCGTTTCATCTCATAAGCAGCGGTACACATGATGAGCGTTTTCCCTGCCCCTACTTGATGGTCACAGATACCTCCTCCGTTAAGCTTCAACATCCACACGGCATCCTTCTGACTATCGTACAGGCTTTCGATGCCCAAGCCTTTCAGATTAAGGTCGGGGAATGTCTGATGGGAACCATCATACTGGGGACGCACAAAACAATTGAAAGTGTCATTGTAGAGTTTCTCCAACCGCTGCTTGAACTCATCGCTCTGCTCGTTCAGCCAATCGGTGAAGCCGTTTCGTATCTCATCGATTTTAGCGTTTGCCATCTGTATGGCTTCGGTGTCCCGTACTTTGACTTCCTTGTCTCCGACCATGATTTTCTTGGTAATGTCGGGCGTCGTATTCAGCAGGGCGTGCTTCATCAGGGCAATGCCGTCGTAGCGACGATGTTGCCCCCGCACACAGAACCTGTCCCAGATATTGGCATTGTGCATCCGTGCCTCCACAGAGTATTCGTCCGCACTTGAATTGTAGCGTATCATCACCTCCGTGTCGAAGAGGTACGAGGCATAGTCTGAGTAGAGATTTACGGGGATCCATCGCTCCCCGAAGTTGAAATCCAAGTCCACGAAGGGTATCGGTTCGGGAATGGCATCTTTCAGTGCCTGCAAGGAGGCTTGCGCCCTTGTGTCTTCCGGATGCTCCAAAAGATATTGTCCGATACGCTCCGAAGCGGCAACCACATTGCCCGATATGAACTTCTCGGCGATTTCATACCCTTCCTCCAAAGGATTGTAGTAAATCCTGCCGTGCAGCTCGAAGAGCATCTCTTCTTCGGAGATGTCAGGAAGCAAAGAGAGCATATACTCGATGTCCACCGCTCCGAATTTATTGAGTGAAGCCGAGAGCGCCTCTTGGGCATTGCCCACCTCTGTCACTTCGTGCAGGCTGAAAGAAACGGGCTGATGGAAGATATCGGCTTTGAGCGTTTCTTTATCCACCTTCCGTTCCAAGAAGAGGATTTCCCTGCCACCGGCATCCATCAGGATCTGCTCGTGGTTCTTGCGGTCGTTCAAATGTCCGTACTGCCGCACGAAACGGTCGTACAGTTCATTGAGGTTCTGTCGCAGGGATTCATTCGCCACCTTGCGTTCCGCTTCATAATCATAGAGGGCGTGGTAGGCATCCCGCAGGTCTATGTAGAGCAACATTTTCTGTCGTTCTTGGAACGGGAGGTCTATGGGCTGGAACATGCGGTTGTCCTCCATATCACGGACAAGCATTCCGACCTGAAAGTCCGAAGCCAGCAAAGAACCCTCTTTGAGATGTTCGTGCCATACTCCCTCATAGGGACGCTGCTGCATCCCTTTCTCCTTGTCCTGTTGCCACCATAGTTCTCCCGTGTCTTTCAGCCTCTGTGCCGTCTCATTGCTTTGTGAAGTCTCGACAGATTTCGGTTTTGCGGCAGCTTTACGTTTGGGCTTTTCCTCCGGGATAACATTGCCGAAAAGGTCGAGCAGTTGTACCTGTGGAGCGACACTGCTTCGGGATTGCTCCGTCGGCTGTTCCTCTCTCGGTTGCCCCACCTCTTGGTGTGGTTGCTCCTCTGTCGAAGCGACAGGCATAAGCGTTGCTTCTTGCTGTTTGACTTCGGGAGGAACGGAAACGGCAACTTGGGGTTGCTCCTGAATAAAGAGGTGCTTTTGATACAACGCCATATCCAAGCGTTTGGCTAAATCCGCCCGCAGAATTTTTCCCATATCGGTGGCGATGCCTTCCGCTCCACCCTCGTGATGGAACAGGATGGCGGGCTTGCCGTAAGGGTCGGTATCCTGCTTCCACTCGGTATGCACGATTTGCGACATGCTAGGTCGCTAAATCATTACCTACTGCATTTCATAACTCATTAGGCTATTGAATGCCAATCAATTGAACCTAAATGATAGTTTTTTTAGAAAAAAAGTATGTTGACTTCATAAGCTGATGAATATAACTTCAGAGGCCTACGAAGTTAACTTCATCGGCTTATGAAGTTATATTCATCGGCCTCTGAAGTTAATATGCTAAAAAGGGGTGAAAAACTGCGTCTTTTGACCCATGCAAATAGCTCGGTCTGAGGACTTGTATTTTTATCCTGCAATCGCGATTATGATAAATAACAAAACCAAGTGAACACCCATTGCACCACAAATCGAGGCTTTCCACCATTTGCACACCAAATGCACACGATGGAATGATGGGAAAATGAGATTTTTATCGTACATTTGCAGATGTAAATCAGTAATTATTCATTTTCAACCTTTTTACAACAATGATGAACAACGAATTGATCCCCACTCCGATGATGTCTTTCGGAGAGTCTGTCAAGACATGTTTCCAGAAGTATGTCACCTTCAAAGGTCGCGCGCGCCGATCCGAATACTGGTGGTTCTGGCTTCTCAACTTAATTGTCAGTATAGTAACCCTCGTACTCGACTATAAACTGGATATGATCAACATCGAATTTGGCATCGGCGCACTCTCAGGCCTTTATACGCTGATCGTCTTCCTGCCCAGTCTTGCGGTATCCGTACGCCGCCTTCACGACACAGGACACAGCGGTTGGTACTACCTCCTCACCTTCATCCCCATCTTAGGCGCGCTGTTCTTGCTCTACTTCTTTGTCAGCGACTCTGCTCCCGAGGAGAACCGATACGGCAAGAGCCCGAAGTACGCACAGGAGACATTCTAACCTCTAATGACCGTTTTGGGTTACAGCCCAAAACGGTCGAATCGACGCTACGGAGAGTAGTTGCCCCACCCCCTGAGAATAAATCAAAAGACATTGCCATGAACAAGAAAGACCTATTCGTTTATTTACGCGGCCTGCTAACGTTTGTCATTTTCGCATCCGCCATCACCTGGTTTTATTTCCATACAGACCAACTACTATCACCGAGGATGTCGTATATCGTCCATCTAAGCCTATCCATCGGCATTACCATTCTCCTCACAATATCTTTTCTCACTCTTTGCTGGTATCTGCTTGTTACAGTATTCAATAAAGGCCGGAAGTTGACGATGAAAACGCGACTTTTAGTGGCCAGCCTCTGCCTTGTAGGCATATTGCTCCTTCAAGACACATTTGGCATTCCTCTCGGACTGCCCGAACGAATCAGTAGAATAATAAACACCATCTTCGGCAACGGAGTATGACCCCCATCGGATTTCCTTCACCTTTCAAGACATGTATTGGACAAGTATCACAAGACTACTACATCATCTGCAGACCGAGAAGGCGCGGCTGACGATTTGGCTATTCACCAGCGGTATCACCTTTCTGCTGCTCTACTTCTTTTGGGAACCGAAGGTGAGGAGCTTTCCCAAGGAGTTGGTGCGCATTGAGCGAATGGCCGACACCCGCCCTGCTGCGGCACTGCAGGAACTAGAGCGCTACGACACCACGAAATGTATGCCCGGTGCCATCACATACTACCATTTCATCGCATTGAAGACGCGCTACCAGCTGCAACCTGCCTACCGTATCGCCCACGCCGAACTCACCAAACTCGTCATCGACTTGGAATACCTGGACCCCACGCCGGCACAACAGGCCGACCTCTACTACCATGCGGGTAATATGGCGCTCCGAGGTAATGACATAACACAGTCGCAGGGCTATCTCTTCAAGGCATTGGCGCTCTACGAGCGGAACGGCAACACAAAGATGGTGGAGCGGTGCTACCAACAGATGGAGCGCATCCTGGAAAAACGAAAGACCATCAAGGCCACTGAACGGACGATGGACGACACCAACAGCTATAACTTTGTAGGCGAAGAACAGCGGTTGCGAAAGGAAAAAACACGGCAGGAGTTGATCACGGGCTTCGTCACACTGCTTCTCGTAGCCCTTATTGTCGGATTCGGACGGATGACAAGGCGATGGAACCGCAGAAAGCGGGCGGATATGAGGAAATATGCCCGCATAGTGGTGTCGCTCAGAAGGACAGAGGAGGAGCGGGTGCTGCTGAGACAACAACTGGAAGAGCGCGAGGCACAATTGCGGGAGATGAACGCCCAGAGCCTAATGGAGGATAAGAATCTTGGCCACATCAAGCGTTCTGACGTTTATGGGCGGTTTCATCGTGTGGCGACGAATGGGGCGACGCCAGCCTCGCTGACAACAGACGACTAGCAAAATCTGGCCGATACCATCCACGAGGAATTTCCCCGACTGAACGATGTGCTACGGTCCATCCCCCACCTGAGCGAGATGAACCTCCAAATGTGCCTCCTCGTCAAGGCAGACTTCAAACCTGTGGAGATAGCCCGCATCCTTTGTCGCGACAAGAGTACCATCAACTCGGCACGCCGCCGTCTCTATGAGCGCGTCTTCGACGAGAAAGGAAGTCCCAGCCAGTGGGACGAATTCATCCGCAATATATAGGGGTCCTCAGCCGTAATACCCTCCTACCCTGTCGGGACAACTCCACCAGTCCATGGATCGGATGGACAAAAAAAAAGGAAACGGAATCATGCGTCACGCACCATTCCGTTCCCCACCCAAATGGGTTATCAATTAAATCAAACTATTTCGAACTTAAATTACTTCACCACTACCTTGCGGCCGCCAATCATATAGACGCCCTTGGGAAGTCCCTCCAGCGAGGTGGCGTTGCGGCGGGCAATACGTCCGTCGATCGTCCACACATCCTGTGCGCCCTCCTTGAGGAGCTCGGCAGAAGAAATGCCAGCCTCGGGATCGGAAGCGTCGTAGATGTCGATCTGGTCGAGCATGAGGTAAGTGTAGTTGGCGTGAGCCGTACCACGGAACTTCACGATGATGTAGCGCTCGTTGGTGTAAGGCGTGAGATCGACGGTGAGGGTCTCCCATCCCGAAGTCTTCTTCTCGCTGAGCTTGAACGTCTTGACGTCGTGGTTCACACCGTCAGGTGTCTGGACGACGACCGTCAGGTCAGACTGCTCGCCATTCTCAGAATAGAGATCGAAGCGCACCACCGGCTGGTCCACACCATTGAGTGCCACCTTCGGGAGGTTGAAGCTCGTCTCGTCGCCGGCCTCCACATTGTAGTACTCGGGGAACTCGGGATCGGGAATGGTGTAGGGAGACCAAACGACACCGCCACCATCGTCGTTGGACGAGGCCTTGCCGCTGATCATCCAGGGAGAAGAGTTGCGGCGCGAAGCGTGCTGCTCGTTGCTCTCCGTCCATGCGAAGTTGTTCTGTACAACTCCACCCTCGAAGGTCTCCTTGTAGGGCTGGTTGATGGGCTTTCCTACCACGATGGCGCGGGAAGCCTCCAGTGCGCCATTGCCACCATCGGAACGGGTGAGGGCTGCCACCTGGAAGAGGCCCTGTGAGACACCGTCGTCGGCTACCGACTTGTCAGGATGCCATCCAACCAGGACGTCCGTGGCACCAGGCTGGCTCGTCGTCATGCTGTCGCCGAGGATCGGGCCATCGGGAGTCTCGAGGATCTCGTAGATGGAGACGGAGACATGGTCCGGATTGACATAACCGTTGTTGGCACCTACGTTGCTGACCTTGTTCCAAGAAGCCTTGATATCATTGACTGCATCGGTGAGATTCACAACCGGTGTCTTGGCCACATCGGCGCCGACGAAGACGCGCATTCTGGCCACACGGCCCGGCTCGTAGCCGTCCTCGGAGTAGGCGATGACCTCATACTCGTGCCATCCAGACTTGTCGATGCTCTTATCGGTCCAGGTGTATTCCTTGCCTGGCTCGCCAAAATCCGTATTGGCATTGCCAATCCACATCACCGACTTGCCGTCGCGCTTGATGACGAAGTAGCCGATGCGTGAGAGCGGCGTACCATTGATGGCCTTGGTCGGCGCAGTGAAGGCGAGGTCGGCAGAGAGCTTGCCCAAGCCTGCCGGCGTCACAGTGAAGTTGGAGACGGAATCGGGGGCATCCAGGGCCGCACCATTGTCGATACCGACGAAGTCGATGACGATACGTCCGCTACCAGCTTTCTCAGTATTGTCGTGGAATCCGATGTAGAAGTTGCCGTCCTTGTCCGGGTTGATCTCCATGTTATAGACACGGTCTGGATCGTTGGCGATCACATTGCTCTCCATGAGCGTACCGGTCATGCCCTCGGGAGAGGCCGTCTGGCCATACTTCACCTCGAAGGTGTTGACGTATTCAGGAGCAAGGTAGTTGCGAGCCTTCATTCTGACGTTATAGACACGGCCCGGCTTGAGATGGACGGGCGGCGTGAAGAGCCAGTCGTCGTTGCCACTCTCGTTGTTGTACGGGCCAATGACCATACGGATGCCACCAGCATTGAAGTAGCCCCAGGTCACACCGTCGCCATTGACGTCGTTGGCAGAGAAGATGTCAAACTCACTGCGCGTGTAGAAATCCGTCTCCCAGTTGGGCTCGATGGCGTCGCCAATGATGACTGCCTTGGCGTCGGCCGACTGACTTCTCATACCCTTGGCCACGGCGCGGACGGAATAGACATAGCTATGGAGCGTACCAGCACCAAGGTCGTCGGTGTAGTTGGTAGCGGTCAAACCAGTTGCCACGACGGTAGTGTCGCGTCCGACGATGCGCTCCAGGTCGTAGGTCAGATCGCCCATCGGACCAGCATGGAGGGTCGTCGTCGGTGCGGTCCATGAGACCTTGGCCTTGTAGCCATCAGCGACAGCCTTGACATTGGTCGGTGCGAGCGGAATGTCCCAACCCATCCAGTGAGAGACATTCTCCTTGGGAGAGTCGCCATCGGCATTGCTGAGCACGACGCTGAAGGTATAGAGCTCGTTCTCCGTGGTCTTCACCTTGACGGAAACGTCCTGACCCGGGCGTGAGGTGCCCTCGGCAGACGGCGTGAAGGTAGCCGTCGGGCGGTTGCTCATCACCTTGTAGCGGACATCACCATGGAGGATATCGCCAGCATAGGTGGTATTAGGAATGGTAAAGGAGATGGTGGCTGTGGCACCGTCGGCCGACGGGTCGCAGGTGACACCCTCCACGGCCAAGTTGTCAGCACGCTCCGGTGCACCGTCGTTGGCCTCGGGCTGTGCCATCACCATACCCTGCACCTGTGCGAGGGTTCCATCGAGGAGCGTGGCCTTACCCGTATTGAGGTCCACGGTGTAAAGACCACCCTGGGCCTGGTTGTCGATGCAGTACCAGTAGAAGGTATCATCGCGCTGGTCGATCTCACCCGACTGACCGTAGTACTGACACATGACATTGGTCAGCGTGAGGCCCGTGGCACCCACGAGCGTCTCTTCGCCAGTAGATTTGTTGACCTTGTAGAGCTTGCCGTCCATACCGATAGCATAGAGCTGGCCTGCCTTGGTGATACCAATGGCGACGAAAGCCTGGGAGGCCGGACCAATCGTGGTGCGCTGGCAGGTCTCGTAATCGACCGTACCCCACTCCAGGGAGTTGCCGTCGGCAGAGTAGAACACACCATAGACCGTGCCGTCGGCAGCCTGGGCTGTCTCCGTGGCGGCGAGGTAGAGATAGTCCATGCCAGCGTCGAAGCTGCTGGTCTCGCCCGTAGAGAGGTCGGTGTTGCTCAGATAGAGGAACACATAACCCTCATTAACATACTGCATATTGAGGTATGCGCCGTAGAGGTGGCCGTTCTTGGCCTGCACACCGTTGGTGGCGACATTGATGGTCTCGCCCGTAGAGGCAAGGACGCTGAAAGCGACAGGCTTCTGTGCCGTCATCGTATAGTAGCCATAGGGACCGTAGGTGGTCTCATTCCAGCCTGCCTTGTAGATCAGGTTGCACCAGAACTGGGCAGCCTTGCCTGCCTTCAGTGGATCGGTGACCTCGGGAGCCTTGGCGATGAAACGCGAGGCGCTGGGCAGCTGCGGCGTGCGAACCTTCAGACGCATCTGCTGTGAGAGCAGCGGATAGACGAGGTGCGCCTCTGCCGGAGTGCGAACTACGCCCTTGGTGTCCTGTGCCAGCACGGCCGATGGAACAAGCAGTGCGGCAAGGGCTATGGGGATGAATTTCTTTTTCATATCGATAGATATTGTTGATTCTTGACTGAGTTGTGGAACGACTGCGGAAAGACGAGAAAGGAGATGGGCGGGACGGGCGGACCACTGTCCTTCCGTCCCGCATCAAGTCCCAAACTTATCTATATAACATCTGCTTATGAAGTCATGTTGGTCTTTCTACGCGCGTTCCTTTTATATATATGGATCGTATTAGCGAATGATGCGCTTGCTCACCTTGCCACCCTGGCGGACGAGGGTCACGCCACCCTTGACGGGCTGGCTGAGACGACGGCCCTGCAGGTCGAAGTACTCGGCAGACTCGCAGTTCTCGGTGACACCTGCCGACTCGATGCCTACGATGTCGGCAGCCTTGATCCAGACGATGTCGGATCCGTGCTCCACGCCACCGCCGTAATAGACGCTCTGGAGACCGAGACGATCATACTGCTGCTCGTCGAAGTAGTAGAAGAACGCCTTCGTGTCGTTGTTGGAGAAGAAATAGTAACCGTCAGAGAAGCCATAGGGTATCTCCGTCATGTCCTTCTCCAGGCCTTCATAGACGACCGGAGAGAACGTATAGATGGTGTTCTCGTCGTTGAGATACAGACGGTAGTAGAGTTTGTTGCTGTTGAGCGACTCGTTCTGCATACCCTTCGGGATGAGGTCGAACTGCACCAGGCCGGAACCGCCATTCTCCTCAACACCCCACCAGTCGCGGAGGACGGGAGGAATCGGTGTTGACTCCTGCTCCACGAAGCGCTTATAGACGGGGTCGTCGTAGTTGTGGAGGAAGAAAATCTCGTCGGGACGCACGCTGAGGAGCATGGAAGTGCCCTCGTCGCTGGTCAGCGTCATATTGGTGGGGTCATAGGCGAAGCTCATCTCGGTCTGCTCCTCGTAGGAGCGGTTGTAGAACGTCACACCCGAATACTCCGAGGTCTCGCTGACGATGGAGTAGCTGCCGGCTTCATCCAGAAGTGGTAGCACTGAAGCTCGTCGGCACCGGCATACTGCGGCGGGAAGACCACCTTGCCGTCCTTGATCTCACCCTTCATCCAAGCAGTGGTGTCGCCCGGGTTCTGGACATAGAAGTCGTTGCCCACGGCTGCAGCGAGCGTCATCTGACGCACGGTGCTGATCTCTTGCGTCACGGAGTTCATCTTAGAGGTCTCCAGGGAGAAGACCTGGGGCTCCACGCCATCAGGCAGCTGAGCCGCCTTCTCGTTGAACGGCTCCATGCGGGTGAAACCGTCGCTGTAGCCGACCCACTCGCCAAGACCGTTGGTCAGGCAGAGCATGTGTGCCGGATAACGCGTATCCTCGAAGTGCTCCTCTTCCTCCATGGCGAGGACGCCGTTCTCGAGCGTGAAATATATATCGCCGTCGGGCTGGCCATTGACCGAGTCGGGAATCCATCCGTAGGTGCTTTCGTCCAGGCGCGCCATCTTGTACCATGACGCATAATAGACCTGTCCGTTGTTCTCATAGATCGGCTGCGGCGTATGGGCCACATAGTATCCGTCCGAAACCTTGTCGAGCTTGAGCCACGACAGGGTGGAAAGGGTGTTGAACGGCTCGTAGATGTAGATGCAACCGTCGTCGCCCTCAACATAGCGGCCCACGGCATACTCGTAGGTGTCAGCCTGCACACCCGACTGCGTGTTGCGGAAGGCGAAGCCATTGCGGAGCAAACGGTTGTGATCGACGCCAGCGGGCTGCTCGTAGCGGATGTAGTCCTGCAGGCCACCGCCCTTGAGCGGCATGTTGGCAGGTGTTGAGCGGAACGTACCCTGGTCTGCGGGCTGCAAGACGGCGGTCTGGGCATTGTCGCGGACAGGCGCACTCTGGGTGGTCACGGTCTGGGCGAAGAGCGGAGCCGCGGCCAAAAGTGATATGAAGGTGAAAAGTTTTCTCATAGCGAAATTGTTGAAAAGAATCTGTTTAGATATCGGTGAATGTTTCCTTGTACGAACCCGCTCCCATTGGTATCGGGAAGAAGCTCTTTGGAAGGAAGGCGGGCGGCGGATTGTCTCCGCCCGCCTTGTCCTTTCGGGGTGATGTATTGTTTGCGTCGTGCTGCCTTCCCTCCCGCTGGGGCGGACTGCTTGGTCCGCCCCGTTGGTGTGGAAGGGCGCGCCCATCATCATTAGGCAATCATCGGAATGGGCGCGTCCGTGCTGCAGCTACGCTGTGATAGATTTCGTACTTACTTGCGCACTACCTTGTGGCCGTTCTCGATGACGATGCCCTTGTAGTTCTTGCCGACACGCTGTCCGGCGAGGTTGTAGCGCGTGAGGTTGGCGTCCTCACCATTGACCGTGGCAGCGTCGATGCCGTCATCGGTGGTCTTGGTGAACGTCTTCTCGGCGATGTCAGACACTCCGTCGTAGCGGTAAGCGATGGCGCGGACTACGGTCGTCCGGCTGATCGTGATCGGGCTGACGTAGTAGAGCGTCTCCTCGGCGTCCTTGTCAGGATCGGAACCGTCGAGCGTGTAGTAGATCTCGTCGGCCTCATTGTCCGGAACGATGCTCACCTTGGTGCTGTTGACAAAGATCTCGTCGCCCTGGATGTCCGGCGTGCCTACTGAGAGGCGCAGTTTGGCCACAAACATGTCTCTCTCACCTCTGTACCAACCACCAACGTCGTGGTACTCCTTCGGATCCTCTTTCCAGTAGTAGGCGAAGCCCTTAGAGTTGTCGAGCGCGATGCGGTTGTCGCCCTCACCGGCGTAGAAGTATGCGATGCCATCCTCGTCCGTCTCCTTGACCACCTTCACACGCTTGAGCATGATGAAGTCGCCCTTGTGCTCACCGTTCTCGATCTCGTCCCAGTAGGCGGTCGTGAAGTGATAGTCGAAGTCGCCGAAGTGGTTGATCACCGTGATGTCGTCCATGTTGGTCTCGCCCTCGATGTCGTAGGCCTGGAGGAAACCGTTGTTGTAGTCGATCTTCACGCGAACCGTACCGTAGTACTCATAGTTCATGGCAAGCGACTGCTTCGTGGTCCAGTGGAGAGCGCTCTCGCCGTCGCGGATGATCCAGCTCTTGCCGTAGTTGGCAGTGAAGGGAGCGATAGCGCGGTTGAGCTTCAGGATGGCGTAGGGGATGTCCTTCTTGCCTGCGATGGCCTCCTCGATGGTCGTCTCCTGCCAATCGACGGAGGGACGCTTCGTGAAGGTCTTCTCGACCATTACGCTGGCGAGCTCATCGCGCTCGGCGAGGGCCTTGACAGTCGTGGTCTCGGTGATGATGAACGGCTTGGTGTAGAGCGGAGACAGCGTGGTCGGGTTGCTGCCGTCGAGCGTATAGTGGATGGTCGTGCCCGGCTCAGAGCTCATCTTGATGGTGGTGTAGTCGGTGAAGTACTCATCGCCCTCGATCGTGGGAGCTGCGGGAGCAGCATAGTGGATGAGAGCCTCGGTGACACGGGTGGTGGCAGCGCAGCCATTGGCACCCGGAGCGTAGTACCAGAGGTTCATGTCGTACTCCTGTCCGTGCTTCAGACCGAAGTCGGCACCATTGGTGATCTCGAAGGTATAGTTGACCTGTCCGTCCTTGACCACGGCCTTATAGACACCGTTGGCAACGCTGGCGGTAAGGTTCTCGATGCGAACGAGGTCGCCAGGATAGTCGGCGATCAGAGAAGGCTGGATGGTGATGGGGCGCTGCTCGTAGCTACCGTCGTGGTTGCTGCTGAAATCGCCCTCGGTGACGGCCACGTTGACGAAGCCACCGTTGTAGTTGACGTCACCCTTGATGGTGCCGTTGAGCGTGGCGCCGATCTTGAAGCTGACGTCGGCGTTGTTGGAAGTCACGTTGATGGCCTTGTTGCCCTCGCGGATGATATAGGTGAGTGCGCCATTGACGGTCTCGCCATAGGCTACCAGTGCGTCGGTCAGACGGATGGTGGCACCCGTCAGGCTCTGCTTGCCCTCATGGATCTGCGCGATGGTCGTCTCGCCCTCGCTCTGCTTGACGAAGGTCTTCTCGGCTACGTCACTGCTGATGCCGTTGCGGATACCAATGGCCTTGACGACGGTGGTCTGAACGACGGAGAACGGCTTCGTGTACTGCGGAGAATCCAGACCCGGCGTGGTGCCGTCGGTGGTGTAGCGAACCTCGTCGTCGTCCTGCTCGGGCATGATGATGACCTGTGAGCGGTCAGTGAACGGAGTGGTACCCGTGATCGTCGGAGCAGCGGGCTTGTTGATGTCGGCCTTGGTGAAGGTCACCTCGGCGATCTCGCTCGGAGCGCCATTGCGCACATACATAGCCTTGACGGTCGTCGTCTCAGTGATATTGAACGGACCCTCGTATAGAATAGACTCCGGCGTGGGGTTGGTGCCGTCGAGCGTGTAGAAGATCTGGTCGGTCAAACCCTCGGAGGTGATGGTCACCGTGGTGAAATCCAGGAACGGGTTGTCACCGTCGATGTTCGGGGCCTTCATCGTATAGCTGCGCTTCGTGATGGTCTTTGAGGTCACAGTGCTGCTCACACCGTCCTTGACGGCGACGGCCTGCACGCGGGTCGTCTCGGTAATGGTGAACGGACCCGTATATTTGGGAGAAGCGTCCGTCGGGATACTCCAGTCGGTCGTATAGTAGATGTCAGCACCCTCCTCGGCCGTGATGCTCACGGTCGTCTGGTCGTCGAAGAAATCCTCTGAGTCGATGGTCGGCGGAGTGACGCTCACGCCACCAGCACCTGTGGTATAGACCTCGAGGGTCTTCATGCGGCATTCGGTCTGAATGGTAAGTGTGACGCTAGGATGGGCCGCTTCGGTCTGCGACTGCCAGTTCCAGTTATTCTTGAAACCGCCGATAAAATCCTGTCCAGGAACATCGGTGTAGGTGAAAGGCTCGGGGTCTCCCCACTGAATACCCGTGAACATCATAGGGATGTACACAATGTCAGAACCCGTAATTGTGATGGTTGTACCGGGCTCAAATTCCCAACATGTTGCGACGGCACCATCAGGGGTTATTGCCTCCCAGGTACCCTTAGAGCGCGTGAGCGTAATGCCACCTTTGGTCAGCATATTGGTCTCACTCGCATCAGTGGTAGCAGCAAAGGAAACCTTTGAGTACTCACTGTCCTTGTTCCAATCATACTTCTCTGCCCATATCGCCGAACAGACGAATGTGAGCAGGAGCATCCACATGAAGCGTAGCTTTTTGTTCATAATAGTTGTTGTTACTTGGTTACAGACTTAGGCTTCTCGTCCTGATTGCTGGAACGGTCGGCCCGGCCCTTATTTAATAATGTATAGGTCACTATCTTGAGGTAGGTCACACGGACTGAACTTTTTCGGGGGCTGGCGGAGGCGCGATGCTGATTCATCGCGCCTCGGTTCGCCACCCATTCAAGTAGTCTTCTAATTCATTCGTCTGTGTTTCCTATAATATTTCTCTTCGATTTTCTGTTGCAAATGTACGATATAATTTTGAATCGGGCCTCCAGAAAAAGGTCTGCTGTTGCTCTAATTCCCGAAAATAGACCCTAAAACATGCGAAAATGCCCATTTCATCGCGTTTGCCCCTTGTTTCTATTGCCACAATACGAACAACCACCATCACTACGGAGCGCACAGCAACAAATGACTCGTACGTCGAAACATAGAACTACCGGCAGCAGAAATCACCCCTCCAGACCACCTCACCCGCACTCTTTAGCACATGGTAAGCTCGCAAAGACACACGATAATCCATACTGCTGCACAAAGAAAGCAAATGAAAAACTTGCCTGTTCGCAATTTAAATCCTATATTTGCAGCAGAAAGAGAAAGGACATGAGAACTCGTCATGATTATATCACACTCCTACGCCAGTATGCCAAGGCCAAGGCCGAGGTATACGGTATCATGAAAATTGGCATCTTCGGATCTGTGGCACGCAACGAACAGACTGAGGATAGCGATGTGGATATTTGTGTAGAAATATCAAAGCCAGACCTTTTCACGATGGTCCACATTAAGGATGAACTACAAGAGTTGTTTGAACGGCCAGTGGACATCGTGAGACTTAGAAGCAACATGAACCCCATACTCTTCCAACAAATCCAAAGAGACGGAATCTATGTATGACATCGAACTACTTTATCACGCGTTAAACCGTATTGCAGGAGCCATTGAGCGCATCATCAACAATTCAAAGGATATTGACGACCCACAATATTACCTGCTTTCACCTGCAGGAATGGAACGGCTCGAAAGTACCTGCATGCTGCTACTTGCCATCGGAGAAAGCATTAAAGGAATCGACAAGATGACCCAAAAGACTTTTCTCCCCACCTATCCCGATGTGGACTGGAAAGGAGCTATGGGCATCCGTGACATTATCGCACACCACTATTTTGACATTGACGAAGCCATTGTCTTTGATGTTGTCAAAAACAAACTTCCTAATATGCTGAAGACCATACGGCAGATGATAGAAGAACTATAGATCCACCCCTGTAGAATGAGGAATAAAAACGCGGGGCGTTTTTCAGAGAATTATCTGAAGAACGCCCCGCACTTGTTATCATGAGATTTTAGCGTACCACTACCTTGGAGGTCTCAGATCCCACACGGACGAGGTACATGCCCGCGGGAAGGGCGATGCGGGTCGTGCCGGCAGGACAAAGGCGGGTAAGGATCGTCTGACCCGACAGGGTGAGGACGGTGGCCTCGGCCTCACAGGGAGCGGTGAGGACAACACCACCTGCTACGGGCAAGACCGAGACCTCTGAACCGAGGAGCGGACGGACGCAGGTGATAGGACCACGAACCACCATCAGGTCGGAGGGTGCGGAGGCGACAATGTCCTTCAGGTCGCCATGGCGGTAGCGGAGACCCGTCACGCGGTAGGCCACCTCGTGGCCCTCACCGAAGTTGGGGTTGTTCATCACCACCGACTGGGTCTCGGCGTCGGGCGTATGGAGCGATGCGGTGACGACGCTCACGGTCTCGCCTGCCTTCAGATCCTGCGTGATGCGGATGTAGTCGATAAGGAAGGGATAGTAGTTGTTGCTATAGAACGTGAGCGACTCCTTCTTGGAGCAGCACGGAAGCGTGACCGTCTCCTCGACAAATCACCGGCGGGGAAGCGGATGCCGGCATAGCAAGCCGGACTGGCACCCTGGATGACGAGCCAGTCGTCCTCCTGTCCCCAAGCACGCACGGTGACGTTACACTCTCCGTCGTTGTTGCTCAGGTCAATGACGGGCGTACTGATGGCACCCGCAATCTGGCCTTCCTGGCCCGTGGCGGCCATTCCGCCGAGCCAGCCCTCTACCCACTGCAGGCTCGAAGCCTTCCAGCCGGCGATGTGCGTGAGGTCGTCGATGGCACGATAGCCACTCGTGTATTCGCCATGCTCGATGAAACCATCGGCAATGTCGCTCTCCTTGAACTCCGACTTCACGAGCGAGAAGTCCTCATAGAGCATCTCGAAGCCCAGCGTGTCCTCGGCGAGGGTGTTCTTCTGCACCTGCTCCACACGGTACATATCCACCTTCTTATGGCTCGTCCAGCGGGCCGTGTAGCAAGAATCGGTCACGTCGACAGCCTCGAGCACGGTGGGCTGGCTGACGGTATAGACCTCCACCTCGGCAGAAGCCGCTGAGGTGAACTCTGCGTTGCGCGCGCGTACATTATAATAATAGTCGCGGTCGGGATCGAGTCCGCTGACGGCGTAGGTGACGTGGTCCTCGTCTTCACCCAGCGCACGCGCCTCGATCACCTCGTCCTGCAGACGGTAGTCGAGCGTCGGGGGCGCAGGATAGGCATAGCGGATGTCGGAGATCAATACTCGCGACTCGTCGCCATCGGCGGGGAAATACTCCAAGCGGAAGGAATAGACCTTGTCAAACATCTGGATGGCGGGAGAAAGGTCGTAGGTCAGACCTGCCCGCAGATTCTCTTCGGCCAATTCGGCGAAATCGATCCAAGCAAAGGCGTAGAGACCATAGTCGGTGTCGGCATAGAGCTGGACATAGCTGCCGTATGGCACTTCCTCCTGGTCTGCCTCCTGCTTGATCCAGAACGTGGTCGCTGAGAGGCCCTGGTCGCAATGCGGCAGGTCGATGTAGTCGCCCGCGTCGCGCAGGATGAGGGCCCGCGTGCCGTCGGGCCCACCCTCGGAGAGGTGCGGACGGGAAGCGTCGGTCCAATGGAAGTTCCAGCCCTCGGGGTAGTGAGGATTGGCCGCATCGATCACGCCGTCGGCATCGGCCAGCACCTGCGAGAAGTCGCCACTGCCCTTCACCTCGCCCTCGCCCGCCGTCTTGCTATAGACGGAGAGCAGATACTCCGTGGCCGTCGGCGTGGGCGTCCATTCGGCGGTGAAGCCATACTCCGTGGCGTCGCCCGGCTCGAAGGCCTCGGGAGCGGCTATCGACTTAGTGACCCGCTCGACGTGGATATCGTCGATGAGGATCGTGGTCTCGGTATTGGCCATAAACTGAAAGCCCGTGGCCTCGAAAGCCCCCTTGTCGGAGGTGAAGGTGAAGGTCTGCCATTCACGGGTCAGGTCGTAGTGGCGACGCTCGTAGTCGATCAGGTCCTTGCGAGAGAGGAAGATCAGGTCGAGGGCCTTCGCTCCTTCCGTGGCCGAGGCCTCGGCTCCGAGACGGGCACGGAACGTCAGTGTCACCTCGCCCGCCATGTTGCCGGCCGGGGTGTTGAGAAACCAGCCGTCCTTGATGGCAATGGCGCCACCAGCGGCATAGAGGCCCTCGCCGCCCCAAGGCCGGTCGGCGAGTTCGCTACTGTACGGACGCAGGAGGGAGGGATTCTCGAAGTCGCCCAGGTCGTTGACCAATTTCTTGCCATCGGGCTGGTCTTCGGATCCGGCCGTAAGACCCGAGAAGTCTTCGTCGATGAGCACCGTGGCCTGCTTGGTGTCGTCGCTCTCGGACTGGGCAGCAGCCTTCACAGGTCCCTGGGACAGGAAATGCAGTCCTGGGGACAGCGGACTTGCAGTCTGCGCCACGGCGCTCGTCGCACCCAGCGACGAGGCGGCGAGCAGCGCAGCCATCAATAGTTGTCTGTTCGTCATCATGATTTGTTGTTTTATAGATATATTGATTTCTTTATTTCTTCATATTAAAGGGACAAGCAAGTGGTCAAAATGGTAAATTTGGACACAAAGCAACCCTTTTCCTTCTTACGCCCCACTGCCGACGATGAAGCCGAGAAGAGGGATGGTTTATAATTTATGCAAAGTTAAACAAATCGTTCCATAAAACAAAAATATGGGCAAAGGAACTAAGCAATTTCTTGGAACTTTCGGAATATGAGGCCCTTCACTTAGCTTCTAAGACCCCATTCCCTCACACCTTATCCAAGTTTTATATATGACAAAAAATGTCTTATTTTACGTTTTACCCCCCCATTTTACTCTACAAAAGGTTAAATTTGCATAACGAAAGGCAGATTTGAGCAAATTTATTTGGAGGTAACGAGAAGGAATGCGTAACTTTGTGACGTGTTTTTTTAGTGGTTAATTTAGTTTTAGTAAGTAGAAGGCCTAAGCTGATGTGAATCAGTTTAGGTTTTTTTTATCACTTTTCTTTGCAGCATCACCCCATTCTCGCTCGCTTTTTTGTACCTTTGCACACGATAATAGTGCTACTGGCGGCCCATGGTAGGCCGTGAGGGCACATAGGGTATGAAGCCCAAACAATCGATTGAAGCCAAAACACATCAAAAAAGAGAACATACCTATGAGAATGAGAAAAATCATGATGGGTCTCGCTCTGCTCGCCACGATAAGCGCTGGCGCCCAGGAGCTGACCTCCGGTATTGACCGCAACAACATGAACTTGAAGGTGAAGCCAGGCAATGACTTCTACGAGTATGCTGCTGGTGGCTGGATGAAAAGCCATCCGCTGGACGCTGAGCACGCCGACAACGGCGCGTTCACCGACCTCTTCGAACTGTCGCAGGAGCAGGTGCGGGGCTTGATCCTCGGTTATGCCGACGGCAAGCAGCCGCAGGGATCGCTCGGACAGAAGATCGGATCACTCTACCGTCTGGCCATGGACTCCGTGCGCCGCAACCGTGAGGGCGCGAAGCCCATCCAGCCCGTGCTCCAGCGCGTGGCTGCCGTGAAGAACGTAGCCGAATACCAACGTCTGGCTGCCGAGCTGGACCGCCGCGGCCAGGCCTCGATGCTCTTCGGAATAGGCGTGGGCGCTGACCTCCGCGACGCCAAGAACAACATTGTCTCCATCGGACAGGGAGGCATGGGACTGGGCACCCGCGACTACTACCTCAACGACGACGCACAGACGAAGCGCGTGCGCGAGGCCTACCGCGCCTATATCGTCGAGGTGCTGCGTCTGGCTGGATACGACGAGGCCACGGCACAGAAGAAGATGGAAGCCACAATGGCCATCGAGACAAGACTGGCCCGCGTGGCCTACGACCAGGTGAAGCTCCGCGACATCTCGGCCAACTACCACAAGATGACCTACGCGCAGTTCTGCGACGAGTTCCCGGGCATCGACTGGGGCAACACCTTCCTGCTGGGCGGATTCCCCCACTTCGAATACATCGACGTGTCGCAGCCGGAGCCCATCCATGAGGTGGAGAAGATCCTGGCTGACACGCCGCTCGACGACCTGAAGTCGTATATGGAGGTACGCGTCGTCACGTCGGCCTCCGGACTGCTGAGCGACGACTTCCGCGCCGCACAGTTCCGCCTCTCCAGCACGATGACGGGTCTGCAGCAGGACAAGCCGCGCTGGAAGCGTGCCGTCAGCCTGGTCAACGGCTGCATGGGCATGGCTCTGGGCAAGATGTATGTGGAGAAATACTTCCCCGAGTCGTCGAAGGAGCGCATGGTGGACCTCGTACACCGCCTGCAGGACGCCCTGGCACAGCGCATCGACGAGAGCACCTGGATGAGCCAGGAGACCAAGGAGAAGGCCAAGGACAAACTCCGCAGCTTCATCATCAAGATCGGCTACCCCGACAAGTGGAAGAACTACGACGGCATGAAGGTCGATGAGAGCCTGTCGCTCTACGACAACGTGGCCGCCATCTCCGACTGGGAGACCTGCGACGTCCTCAGCGAGAAGGTGGGCAAGCCCGTGGACAAGATGGAGTGGCAGATGACGCCGCAGACCATCAACGCCTACTACAACCCCACGACCAACGAGATCTGCTTCCCGGCAGCCATCCTCCAGCCGCCCTTCTTCGACCCGAAGGCCGACGACGCAGCCAACCTGGGTGCTATCGGTGGCGTGATCGGCCACGAGATGAGCCACGGTTTCGACGACCAGGGTGCACAGTTTGACAAGGACGGCAACCAGAACGACTGGTGGACGGCAGAGGACAAGGCCAACTTCAACGCCCGCACCAAGGTGCTCGCCGACTACTTCTCGACCGTAGAGGCCGTGCCGGGCCGCAAGATCAACGGCCAGCTGACGCTCGGTGAGAACATCGGCGACAACGGCGGTCTCAACATCGCCTTCCGTGCACTGCAGAACACGCTCAAGGTGCAGGACCTCGGCGTGAAGGACGGTTTCACGCCGGAGCAGCGCTTCTTCCTCTCTTGGGCCCGCGTATGGGCTTCCAACATGCGTCCGGAGTATATCGAGATGATCATCACCACCGATCCTCACTCCCCGAGCAGCGCGCGCGTCAACGCAGCCCTGCCCCACATCGACGCTTGGTACAAGGCCTTCAACGTCAAGAAGGGCCAGAAGCTCTTCATCCCGGCAAACAAGCGTGCACGCATCTGGTAATAGTCCACGGTGCGAAACAAGCATAGTGAATGAATAGCGAGGAGCTGCCCGTACATCGTCTGGGCAGCTCCTTCTAATATATATAAATAAGGAGAAAATGAACCAAAGACTTCTCATAGCCCTGGCTATAGCCGCCGCGCTCGCCGCCTGCTCGGGCGGGAAGAGCGGCAAGGGCGACGACGGTTCGCAACCCATCCCGACCGACACGAACGCCACGCCACAGCCTACCAGCGTGGTGGAGACGGAGCGAATAGACCAAGGCGACGCAATGGTGCAGGCTCGCAACCGCAACGCGGCAAGATTTCAGACCGACATGGCCAGTCGCACCGTCACGGTGACACAGCCCTGCTTTGCCACGGCAGACCCTGCGCGCCTCGACATGCTCCCGCCTACGCCCGACGAGGCCTCGCGGCGCGACACGTCGCTGATACAGGAACTCAATGCGGGGACCGTCTTCATCCTACGCCCGGGCGACAAGGGCGTGGTCGAGGGAACAGAGAAGACCAAGCTGCTCGTCCGCTTCCAGGGAGGCCCGCTATGGGTCTGGCGGTCGGACGTGGCATCCTAGGCACGCGAAAGCAAAGGGCATAAAAAAACATCACCTCGGAAGGGGGTGATGGATACGACGGAAAAGGCGAAAGGGGCAAAGCCCCTGCTCTATCGCCTCACGGTGATGTGGAAGCAATGCTGGTTTTGCTCAAAGATCACCACACAGTCGCCACGGCTGCGAAACTCGTCGATCAGGATGGCGAGAATGCGGGCCATTTCCGCATTGCTCACGGGCTTGCCCTCCGTAGAGAGGCGATTGAAGCGCGTGTAGCTGAGGTCGAAGGTGGTGGCGTAGAGGTGGGAGGAGTTGCGTGCAGCGTTGCCATTGACCCTGCGGAGCGAGGTCACGTCGGCCTCCGTGCGGAGCAAGGAGGTGACGATGATGCGGTGGGGACGGTAGCCCTCGCGGCGGAGAATGTACTGGAAACCCTCGCCCAAGTCCTCCAGGAGCGACCGTGCACCCTTGGTCAGATAGGGCACGGAGTGGGTGAGCGGATCGACAAGGTAGAGCTGGCAGCTCCTCACCTTCTTGAGGTGGCGCGTCTTGCGGCGAGCCTCCTTGCGATTCTTGATGGGACGGCTGATACCGAAGCGGCGGGCCGACTCCAGCTGCTCGCCGTTGAGGTCAGCGAAATGATACTCCCGCGGCACCCTCACCGCGTCGTCGCGAAACGTCTGTCCCGCTCCACCCCCGGCCACGTCCCGATGGCTCGCACAAGATGCCGCCGTGGCGGCAAAGACCAAAGCGAGGATCGCGTCGCGCAGGAAGTGGTGCCTGCGGCGTGGGCCACGGGGGATTTCGAGACGGGCCATGGCCGTGCGCTACTTGAAGTAGTAGAGGAAGGTGGCAATGCCCTCCAGGGCCGGTTTGCGCTCGCCTTCAATCTCAATTTTAAACTTCACGCCGGCCTTGCAGATGCCACGCAGGTTCTCGATGCTGTCGAGCGAGACCACGAGGCGCACGCGGCTGCCTACCTTGACGGGCTTGCCGAAGCGCATCTTGTCCATGCCATAGTTGACGAGCATAGAAATGTTGCGCACCTCGAGCACCTGGGCCCACATATAGGGCAGGAGCGAGAGCGTGAGATAACCGTGGGCGATGGTGCACCCATAAGGACTCTCCTTGGCCGCGCGGTCGGTATCGACGTGGATCCACTGGTGGTCGAGCGTGGCGTCGGCGAAGAGGTTGATGCGGTCCTGATCGACGAGAAGCCAGTCGGACTCGCCGAGCTTCTTGCCGAGGTAGGAGGCAAATTCGTCGTAGGACGAAACGATGAGTTGATTCATGTGTCTTGATTCTATGAGATGAGTGGGCTTAGGCGTTGCCCTCCTGTCTGTTCTTGGGCTTGCGGCCGCGCTTCTTGGGCGTGGTGTCGATGGCGCGCTTCTCCAGTTCCTCCACGCGATACTGACGCGGGGTCTTTCCGACAAAGCGGTAGAAGGCCGCGTAGAAGCTCTGGCGGTTGCTGAAGCCGACCATGGCGGAGATATCCTCGATGTTGGTCTTCTGGTAGCGACGGTCCACCATCAGCGACATGGCCTCCTCCACGCGGTAGCCGTTGACCAGTTCGGTGTAGTTCTTGTGGAACCGGTTGTTGACCACGGCGGAGATGTAGCGCGTGTTCGTCCCAAGGTCCTGCGCCAGCTGGCGGGCGGAGTAGTTCTTGTCGCGGTAGCATTTCTCCACGACGATCTTCTGGATGACCTTTCTCTGAAGTTCGTCCATCACCTCTGGGCTCACCGTGGTACGATAGGCGGCCGGACGCTGCTGCTTGTTTTCTGTAATATTATACTTTGACATGGCTTGCTATGGTTATCTATCTGTCTGTTTACATTTTCTTTGTTGCGGCGTAGGACATAGCCCTCACCTCGACATCGGTTAATAGGCACACGCCGTTGGGGATGCAAATGTAGCGATTTTTGCCGACATTACGCATTAATTATTGGTAATTTTCTCTACTTTTTCGCCTGTTGCTTGCTTTTCCCCTGTCTTCGCCGTTCGTGCCTTCGGCTTGGCAGCCTCTTTGCCGCCTACTTTCTCTTCTTCTTTCTCCTCTTTCTTGTCGCCTACTTCCTCGGCATCGACCTCCACAGTCTCGCAGGACCGGATAAGCTCGTCCATGGCACGGTAGGTGTAGGCCGCGCGGTCCTTGACGGCGATGGTCTTGAAGCGCTCAAGCAGATCCATGAGTTTCTGCACGGCCTCCTGGTAGGTCTCGGGCGTGATGCGGGCAGCCAGCTTGGCCGCGTCCTCGCCATTGAAGGCGAAGTGGCGCACGAGCATGTCGCCCACGTAGCGCCGCTGGGCGTCGGTGAGTTCGGCAAGCTGATCCGTGAGCGGGCCGCCGGCACGATGGATGGTGAAGACGAGCTTGTCGGGCTCGCCGCCACGCTGGCCGTGGAGGTAGAGGCGGTCGTAGTCGAACCAGCAGTCGCAGAAACCGTCCTCGGCAAGCTTCTGGAGCTCCGAGCGGGCGGGGTCGAGCACGCGGCGGCAGAAGTCGGGAAACTTCTTGTAGTTCTTCTCCAGCCGAAGCATCTTGCGAAATTCCAGCGGGTCGATGACGGCCTTGCCTTTGTCGAGCCACGAGGCGATGAACATGTAGATGCGCTGCGTGTAGCGGTTCTTACACGCAAAGACGATCTGCTTGCCCAAGCGGTGGTAGCCGAAGTCGAAGGAGACGAGGCGCTCGGCCACGGTGCGGTCGATCTTGAGGATGGCATACTTCGAATAGCTGTTGTCCTCGGGGATATAGACGTCGCAGAGGTTGGTCGCCTTGGTATATTTGCGGCCCTCCTGCGTCTTGTAGGGTATCTCCACGGGGATGGAGGCGAGCATCTTCAGCGAGTTGCGCAGCTGCGGGTAGTGGCTCGGACTGACCCCCAGCTCCTTGAACGGCATCTTGATGGGCATGCGGCCGTCCTCGTCGAGCTCGTCGCTGCGGAAGATATCGAGCTGGCGCGAGGTGCCGCCGTTGAGCATTCCCTGCAGGATGTTCTGCAGGCTCTCGACGATGCTCACGAGGATGCGCACCTGCACCTGGCTGTAGTCGTGGCGCATCATCGTCACGGCAATGGGCTGCAGGAGCCACGTCTCCTCCGCTATCGGGATGAGGTCGTGGCTGATGTCGCGCTTGACGTCGGCCTTCTTGGCCTTGGCGCCGCGCTTCGTGGTTTTCGCCGACGGCCTGCGAGAGCCGCCGCTGGGGGTTTCCTCCCCTGCCTTCTTCTCTGTCATGGGGGCAAAGATAATAAGTTTTTACGTTTCCACCAAATCTTTTTGTCGGTTCTTTTTCGTTTTTCACTACCAAGCGCGGTTTGACAGGTCCCAAAACGAACCCCTACTCCACCCCCTCCCCCCGTGTAGGCACGAGGGGCCGAGGCAGCCACATGGCTTCATGGCGAATGGATCGGGAGGGACCTTGCCGAAGGTAGCTTATGGCCGGAGCCGGACATACCGTCGAGGGACGGGACCAAAAAAGACATCAAACCATTATTTTCCTAAAAAATATTTGCTCATTCCAAAGTTATTGCCTAACTTTGTCCACGCCTGCAGCAGAAGACCGCTGCGCAAGCAGACGCCGCAGGAAGGCGGCGAGACACGAGAACAAAACCGAAATAAAAAATAACTAAAAGCAAATGGCAAACAATTTTTTGGCTACGGCTAACCGCGTGGCCGCTCATTTGGGCAAGGCCCCGAAGGACTTCACCAAGGAAGATATCATTCGCGTCGTGCAGGATTTCGACATCCGCATGGTCAATCTGATGTACCCCGGCGGCGACGGACGCCTGAAGACGCTCAACTTCATGCTCAACTCCGCCGACTATCTCAACACCATTCTCACCTGTGGTGAGCGCGTGGACGGCAGCTCGCTCTTCTCCTCCATCGAGGCAGCCAGCAGCGACCTCTACGTAATGCCGGTCTTCCGCACGGCCTTCATCGACCCGTTCCAGGAGATCCCGACACTCTGCCTGCTCTGCGACTACTTCGACCGCGACGGCCAGCCGCTGGCCTCCGCACCGGAGCATACGCTCAGAAAGGCCATGCAGGCCTTCCACAAAGTCACGGGCATGGAATTCCAGGCCATGGGCGAGCTGGAGTACTACGTCATCAAGGCCAACGACCCCTCCTTCCCCGCCACGGACCAGAAGGGCTACCACGAGACGGCTCCCTTCGCCAAGGCCAACGACTTCCGCACGCGCTGCATGAAGCTCATCGCCGAGTGTGGCGGACGCATCAAGTACGGCCACTCCGAGGTGGGCAACTTCACCAAGGACGGCCTCTGCTATGAGCAGAACGAGATCGAGTTCCTCCCCGTGCCAGCAGATGAGTGCGCCTACGAGCTGCTCGTGGCCAAGTGGATCATCCGCAACCTCGGCCATCAGGAGGGCTACAACATCACGTTCTCGCCGAAGATCATCGTCGGCAAGGCCGGCAGCGGCATGCACATCCACATGAGAATCATGAAGGACGGCCGCAACATGATGCTCACCCCGGAGCGCACGCTCTCCGTGGAGGCCCGCAAGGCCATCGCAGGCATGATGGACCTGGCACAGAGCATCACCGCCTTCGGCAACAAGAACCCGATGTCATGGCTGCGCCTCGTGCCGCACCAGGAGGCCCCGACGAACATCTGCTGGGGCATGTCCAACCGCTCCGTGCTCGTGCGCGTGCCGCTGGGATGGACCTCGGGCCGCGACATGTGCATGGAGGCCAACCCCAACGAGCCCCACGTGGAGCGCGACTACACCTCCAAGCAGACCGTGGAGATGCGCTCTCCGGACGGTTCTGCCGACATCTTCCAGCTCCTGGCCGGCCTCTGCGTGGCCTGCCGCCATGGCTTCGAGATGCCCAACGCCGAGGAGGTGGCCGAGCAGACCTTCGCCGACGGAGACATCCACGCCCCGGAGAATGCTGCCAAGCTCGCAGCCATGAAGGCGCTGCCCGACAGCTGCGCCGCATCGGCCGACTGCCTGGAGCAGCAGCGCGCCGTCTACGAGGAGTATGGCGTCTTCTCGCCGAAGATGATCGACGGTATCCTCAAGGAACTCCGCGCCTTCAACGATCGCACGATGCGCGACGACATCGCCGGAGACGACAGCAAGCTCCAGGCACTCGTGGAGCGTCACTTCCACTGCGGATAATATCTCTCACACTTGGTGCTGCCCAGGCCGCTGGGCAGCACCAAGTCGTTTTTTCGTGTCTCACGACACATATTCGCCAGCCCAAAGGGCCCATCGGGGCCTACTTGGGATTTGGGTCGGGCCATCGCGTTGGCCTGAATTTCATAAATCAAACAGACGAAAAGGACTTTTGACGAAGACCTTATTTTGATTTTGACAAAGACCTTATATATATAAGGAGAAGGGACAGGAGGCTGCGAGAGTTTCTTGACCCATGATCATACCTGCAGGAAAGCCGCCTTTTGCGCGCAAGAAAAGATAGTCGGCAGCCGCCCTCCAAACCGGGTACGGAACTGCGTGACTGACCTGTAGAAGACAGATCGATAAGAGAACAAGCAAAACAATAATCATTCACCAAAACTGATGAAAGTATGAAGAAAATGACAACGCTCTGCCTCGCGCTTGCCCTGACATGCACGACGGAAGCAGGAGCAACGCCCGACAAGCAGCCCAAACTGAAGGGCAGACAGACAGCAGCATGGGGCGTGGCCGTACCAGGCTCACGCACGCAAAGCGCCTCCGCCATGCGATTTCTTAACATGGGCCTCGGGGCTCCCATGGCAGCTCCGCGCGCCGTGGGCAACGACCCGGTAAGCTCGGTCACCACACCAGGATTCGGATGGGAAGATGGCCCGGACGGCAACCAGTGGTACTACACGCAAAACTACAAGCTCGACGGATACTTCTATTCGGGCTCCACCATCACCCTCTACGACAACAACAACCAGCAAGTGGGACAGTTTGACATCGACGTGCCTGACACGCTACAGGTGAACAGCATCGAGATGTACAGCGCATTGACCAAGAAGATGTTCGACCGCGACGACACCTCCATCGAGGCCATGGTCTCCATCCACGCCGTGGGCAATGCCGAGAACAACTACAAGGACAGCTACATCACCCGCGCCTACCACATCGACGGCAGCGGAATCGCCTATGAGTGCGAGGGAAGCGGAATGCTCTTCGACGCCTCCAAGGGATGGAACACCTACCAGCGTCTCATCCTGCCGATCGAGAAAGTTATCGACGGCAAGGAGTATGTCTCCATCGACTTCATCGCACCGCCCACATTGGGTAAGGACGAGCCCTACGTGGAGCACACGCTCGATATCCCCTTCGAAAACATCAACTACATGGACGGCGCCTACATCAACTGCTTCGTCATCGAGGACAAGCCCTACTACGTCGTCGCACAGTATGACACGGCCTATTGCACCATGCCGGAGGACTATACGCAGGACATCATCGTCACACCCAACAACCACTTCGTGCTCAAGACCTACGACCGTAACTACAGCCTGGTCGATTCCGTCGCCGTGCCCATCGAGGAGTCGCCGAAGGGCATCTATCGCATGGCCGCCTTCGGACGCATGAGCGACAACGACCTGAGCAAGGGCTACTTCGGACCGGAGGACCAGTTCAGCTACGTCGTGACATGGGTGGACTACCACCTGCAGTCGGACGAGAACACCTACAACTTCGACCTCTACGACAACCAGGCACAGAGACTGAAGACTATCTGCGAGAACGCAGCCGAGAACCAGTGGTTCTACCTCAACAACGTGAAGGGAAAGAGCGAGCAGATGGCATTCCTCCAGGCCTTGGAGGAGGGACAGCAGATCCAGATGATCGACGTGCCTTCCTGTGAGAAGCGGACACTCTTCCCGGCCATGATCGACGGCGAGGGAATCACCACCTCCATCGACCGCTATCCCTCGGCCAAGAACGACGAGGGCTACCAGTATGTCGTCAACATGCGCAATGCGGCCGAAGACGATGAGGGCAACGTCATCGCACGCATCGGATGGTACAACCCCGACCTGACGCTGGACCACTACGCCAAGTTCAACCTAGGAAAGAAGGGTGAGTACTTCACGCCGCTGATCAACAACGTCTCGCTCAACCCCTATCTCTTCGATACGGACAACGAGATGGAGTATATCTACATCGCCAAGAAGAGACGCACCGACGGCACCAACAAGATCGACAACATCCTGGAGATTGCCAAGGAGGACGGCACCATCCTGCGTACCTTCCGCGGCGACGACGACAAGTCCTTCCGCACGGCCTCGGTGGTCAACATGAGCGACGCCAAGAACGAGCTGCTCGTGGCCTACTACGACAACAACACACAGGACTACGACCTCAACTTCTATGAGCTGCCGTTCGTCAAGTTTGCCAAGGGTGGCAACGGTAGCAAGGAGAACCCGTATCTCATCTCCACCGTCGGTGACCTGAGCTACATGGCAGCAGCTCCCGACTCGGCCTACCGCCTGGCAGCCGACATCGACATGAACGACTACAACTACGACTGGACGCCGGTACCGACATTCAACGGCTCCTTCGACGGCGCACACCATGCCATCGTCAACCTCTCCATCGCCACCAACGACGCCAACGCAGGCCTCTTCGGCATGCTCGGCGAGGATGTGGAGGTGAAGGACCTGGTCTTCGCTCGCCCCACGATCCAGGTGACGGACGACAACCAGTTTGTCGGTGTCCTGGCTGGTGAGAGCACGCAGGACAACATCTCCAACGTCCACGTCTTCGACGGTCAGATCGCAGGTGAGGCCGACGCAACCATCGGTGGTATTGTCGGTGGTTCGTTCCTCTACACCAACTTCAACGACTGCTCCTTCCAGGGCAGCATCAACACGCCCGAGGCCAGCCCTGTGGGTGGTATCGTGGGCCGCACGGCTACAAGCACGAAGATCACGGCCTGCGCCTCCAACGCAGAGATCACGGGATACTCTTCTGTCGGCGGCATTGCTGGTTCTTTCTCTGCCAACGACACCATTAACGACTGCCACGCCACGGGCAAGCTCGTAGCAGCCAACACCATCGGCGGCATTGTCGGCGAGAGCTCACGCGGCGTTATCGATCGCTGCGTCTTCAACGGAAGCGTGACGGCCACGGAGGCCAACTGGAGCGGACTCTCGGCAGGTGGCATCGTGGGTAGCCTGGCAGCCGACTGGAGCCAGCAGACGACGCCCGTCATCAGCCATTGCGTCTCAACGGGCACGGTCAACGCCGAGGAGCCCGACGAGACCGTCCACGCCATTGCAGGATGGACCATCGCCAACGAGTACTACGAGGACGGAGAGACTCCGCTGGAGGAGAAGGGCCTGGCCAGCAACTATAGCACGGCCGCTCCGGAGGGATCTGCCGACAGCAGCCTCGACGGCGCACCGGTGAAGGTGACAGACCTCAACGACGACTTCTTCAAGCAGATGGGCTACGCCTTCGGACAGGATACCAAAGCTCCGTGGAAGTCGGCCGAGACTACTCCCGTACTCTACTTCGAGAACACAGCCCTGGTACTCACGCTCAGCGAGAACGCCTTGCTGCTGGACAACGACGCCGACTACTACATCACGGCCACGGTCTATGGACAGAGCGCCGACGACATCACGGCCGTCAGCGACAACTCCAACGTAGCAGACGTAGATATCGAGTCGCGCGAGGACGGAGTGGCTACGCTCCACATCACGTCCTATAAGGACGGCGTGGCCAACATCAACGTGACCGTAGGTACGCTGACCATGGCCTGCACTGTGACCGTCGATCACACGCTGACCACCGTCAAGCCGCTCGACAAGGGACAGAAGCTGACCATCCTCGTGGCTGGCAACACGATCTCCGCTCCGGGTGCCACCGCCATCACGGCCTACACGCTCGACGGACAGGTGGCTGCTCAGTCCGCCTCCACCATCAGCGCACTCGCCAAGGGCCTCTACATCGTGAAGGCAACGGACGCTACGGGTCGTCAGACAACGGCGAAGGTGATGGTAAAATAATCGCCTACGAGGAATAGACTATCGCTAAGCAACGACCGACGGGAATGGCCTTCCCGTCGGCGATAAATAATGAGAAAAGAGGATGCGCTCGTAAAGGGTGCATCCTCTTTTCTCGTCTTACAAGGAGTCAGACCCAAGGAGTCAGAACTTCCCTACCCTTCCACCAAGTCGCCAATGCTGCTGAGCCGCCAAAGACGCTCATGGTCATACTCCGCGGTGGCCTCGTGGGCCCAGGTCGTATGGTAAGGGACGTAGGCGGCCCAACCGCCCTGGCGCAGCACGGGATCGATGTCGGAGCGAAAGGAATTGCCCACCATGAACAAGCAGTCCACCGTCGTGGCGTAGCGGAGGCAGAGCTGGCGGTAGCTCTCGTCGGTCTTGTCATCGACCGTCACCACGTCATCAAACCACCTGCGCAGTCCCGAACGGTCCATCTTACCTTCCTGGTCGCGAAGCTCGCCTTTGGTAAAAACCACCACGGGACAGCTCACCACCTCGCGCACGCGTCGCAGCGTGGCCTCTACACCGGGCAAGGGCGTGGCGGGAAGCTCCATCAACCGCCGTCCGATCCGCAGCACCTCGTCAATCTCTTCGCCACACACGCACCCACGGCTCACGCCAACAGCGGCCTCGACCATCGAAAGCGTGAAAGCCTTGGCGCCATAGCCCGTCAGCGGCATGTTGCGGCGCTCCGTGGCGGCCAATACGCGCAAGACCTCGTCGGCCTCGGCATAGGGCGAAAGCAGTTTCGCCAAAGCGTGCTCCACAGCACAAAATGCGCCCTGGCAGTCCCAAAGCGTGTCGTCGGCGTCAAAGGCCATCAGGCCTACAGAATCTCCCACGCCACCCTGGCCCAACGGAGCCTTCCGCCTATCGTTTGTCTTCATTTTTCTCCTTTTTATATTGCCAAATCATAAAAAAACTTACCAGCAACTAAAATACAGCCAGGAAATTTGCACAGGTCACTTTATTGCCGTAACTTTGCGCTTAGTCTTTAATAATTTCGTCTCATAGTACACAAAAAGAGTGTGTTTTTTGTTTGGGGGGAATCCCCCGCAACATTCTTTGTCTGGTTGAAATCCTTGTGAAAGGACACTTCGATGAAAGCATCGAGGGACCAGATAAACAGGTTTTAAAAGCTCCGGTAGCGACCGGAGCTTTTTTGTTTTCATATCCTCCAGAGGATGCATTGCTTTCCAATGCCTTTTTATCCAAAAGTCTTTTCCTGTCCAAGCACTTACCACTCCAAAAAGTCATTCGCTTCAAGAAGTTTTCACTTCGCCTCAGGATGTCTTCACACCAAGAAGTTTTCAACCCAAGAACGTAGCCAAATAGCCGACGGACTTCGTCTCCCGAAGTTTCTTGATGGCTTTCTCGCGCAACTGTCGCACACGCTCGCGGCTGAGATTGATATCAGCCCCTATCTCTTCGAGCGAACGCTGCTCACACCCGATTCCAAAACTCTCGGCCACAATGCGCGCCTCGCGTTCATCAAGACAGGCCGAAAGCGTGTCCCGAAGCGTGGCGCTCATAGTGGCGCGATCCACCTCGCGGTCAGGAGACTCGTCAGTGTCAGAAATGATAGTCTCTGAAACCGACACTGTGCTTCCGTCGGCCACGGGCTGGTCAATACTCGTGGTGTGGGTGATGGCATGGAGGCCGTGGTCGATCACGTCGAGGGGCAACCCAGTCAGGTCGGAAAGTTCCTCGCGGGAAGGCGACCAACCAAACTCCTGGAGGTAGCCGGCCGTGACGCGCTGGATGCGGCTGGCAGTCCCGGCGGCACTCAGCGGCACGCGCACGGCACGACTCTTCACGCCAATAGCCTCGATGATGCTTTGCCGAATCCACCATACAGCATAGGAAATAAACTTGAATCCACGTGTTTCGTCGAAGTGGTTGACGGCCTTCACCAGCCCGATGTTGCCCTCGTTGATAAGGTCCTCCAACGACAGGGAGCGGCCTTGGTACTGTTTGGCCACGCTGACCACAAAGCGCAAGTTAGCACGCACGAGCCTTTCCTTGGCACGCTCTGCCTCCGCACCTTTTCCATGGAGCTTGCGGCCCAGCTCAGCCTCCTCCTCCGGACTGATCATCCGCTCGCGGGATATCTCGTTGAGATACACGCCCAGTCCCTTGGAGACACGGTTGGTGAACCTGCTCGTTATCTTCAGCTCTCTCATGTTAGTATCGTCTGATAAGGTTTCTTCGGCCGCAAAGGTAACAAAAAATCTGCTGAAAGCAACAAAATGCACCTTTTCTTCTTGAAAAAATACCAAACAAAGAGGATGAAGGGAACGCAAGAGAAGAAACAAAATGGAGTTAAAAATGGCAAAAGCAGGGGGTAAGATCAAAGATTGGGGGTGTAAAATAGGGGAAATGTACGATGGACGATAGATTTTTGCAAGAATGGTTTGTGATATTCCCAAAATTTATCTTAACTTTGCCACGTCATCTTCCCGCACTGGCGGCTCTACGGATGACCGCCTCGGAGAACAAATGGAAACATGGGTGGAAGATTTCACGGGCGCAACAACCCGCCCAAAGAAAAGAAGCCACTAAAAGATACCTTTGACTTGAAGACATTACGGATGAAATTCAGAGCGAAAATTGCCGCGGCAATGGCCGTAGCCTTTGCCTTTGCCACGCAGACCGTCCACGCCCAAAACGTGGGCGTGAAGGCCAATGCCCTCTCGTTCGCACACACCGCACTGGGCATGGGAGCCGAGATGTCACTGGGATACCATTGGAGCACAGAGCTCTACGGCGTCATCAGCCCGTGGAAACGGACGGAGGACAAGGCGAAGAAGTATTGGGCCGTACAGCCCGAGGTGAGATATTGGCCGTGCCAAGCCATGGTGGGTCACTTCTTTGGCGTGCACGTGGACGGAGCACAGTACAACGTCGGCGGAGCGGCACCGTTCTTCGGACTGCCCAAGTCGGTGAAGGACGCGCGCTACGAAGGCTGGCTCGCCGGAGGTGGTGTGACCTATGGTTACCAATGGGTGCTGGGGCGCCACTGGAACGCGGAGGCAGCAGTAAGCGTAGGCTACGAGCACCTGCGCTACAAGAAGTTTGAATCGCCAGAGAAATGCGCACCGCAGGTCGGGGAGCGGTGCCACAACTACTGGGGACCAACCAAGCTCTCGGCAAGTATCATCTACATTTTCTGACACGATGATGACGCATAAGATTTACCATTCACTGATCGCTGCCCTGATCGGCGCGGCGACCACGGGAGCGGTCCAGGCTGCCCCGATACCTGCCATGGGGCTACGATTCGTGGCCGCAGAGGCGGGCGACAGCAGTATCAGCATACGATCGGCACGCGTACTGCCCCACGAGCGAAGCATGATCGTGTCGATGTGCATCCGCGTGGACCGCGACCTGAAAGGCACGGAGAGCATCGAACTGCGACCCGTGCTCACTGACTCGACGGGCCACAGCGCGGTGCTGCCCTCCATTTTCATCAACGGACGCACCCAGCACATCGCCTTCCAGCGCGACCGGCGCAACGCCAAGCGCGACCTGGTGACACTGCGCAGACGCAATGGCATGGAGCAGACGATCGACTACCTGCGCGAAGTGGCCTATCAGCCCTGGATGCGCAAGGCGACACTCGTGCTCGAGGAGGTGGCCTGCGGATGTGGAATCCCCATCGCCTACGACTCGCACGCCGTGGCGACCCTGCGCAGCGACGAGACGCCGCGACTGGCTTTCCGCATTCCCGAGGTGGAGGAGGTCAAGACACGACAGGAATCGGGACGCGCCTTCTTGGCCTTCCAGCTCGGAAAGTCGGAAATCCTCGACAACTTCCGAAGCAACGCCACCGAACTAGCCAAGATCATGCAGGCCATCGACCTGGTGAGAAATGACTCCAATGTCACCGTAAGCCACATCGCCATCCATGGCTATGCCTCGCCTGACGGATCGCTGGCTCTCAACGAGAAACTCTCGGCAGAGCGCACACAGGCGCTCAAATCGTGGGTCATGTCAAAGTATCAGTTTGACGAGGCACTGTTCACCACAGCCCATACCGCCGAGGACTGGGAGGGACTGGTCAACTTCCTGCGCAACAACAATACGTTGGAGGGACGAGAGGAGATACTCAATATCATCGCCACCGTGGGCGACCTGGACAAGCGCGAGGCGCGCATCCGGGAGGAGTTTCCGTCGCAGTATCGCTTCATGCTCGACAACTGGTATCCCTTCCTGCGCCACTCCGACTATACCGTAGGCTACATCGTACGCCCGTTCACCGTCGAGGAGGCGAAGAGGGAACTGAAGTTGCACCCGCAAAACCTCAGTATCGATGAAATGTTCCGCATCGCACAAACCTACAAGGAGGGAAGCAAGGAGTACAACGAAGTGTTCCTCATCGCCGTGAAGCAGAATCCGGACCACCCCGTGGCCAATCTCAACGCGGCCTGCATTGCCCTCAGGGCGGGTGACAAGACCGCGGCCGCTGGCTATCTCGAGAAAGCTATGCCTTGCGCGGAGCGCGACCTGGCCACTGGCGTACTACGGATGATGGAGGGCCATGTGGAGGAGGCCGAGCGCCTCTTCGAAGCTGCCGACAAGGCGGGACTGAGAGAGGAAGCTCGCCATAACCTGCGCATCCTGCATCCGGAACGCTATTAAACACGCCTTGCCCTTTCCGTTGGGGAAAGGGCAAGGGATCAGAAACATCAAACCAAGACATCAACCCCAAAAGAATCAGAACCATGGACAAGAAAATCTTCGCAACACTGGCCATAGCCACCGTCCTCGCCTCCTGCACGAGCGATCTCGACGGAATAGATGAGACCCCGGCAAATCCGAAGCCAATCAGACGTTGTACCGCCGTGGTCAATCTCTCTGTGCAGGCACCTACCGCCGATGCTACCACACAGACACCATCGGGTGCCAACGGACCAAGGAGAGCCAGCGCAGAGACTGCCGACAAAGACACGGTGAGCCTCTCACTGCCAGACGAATACAAGGTACACAATGTCGTACTCTACCTCTACAATGCACAGACAGGAAACTTCGCCGACTCCATACACCTCACACGCTTCGCGGGCCTGGACAAAACGGAACACGGGACAATGTGCTTCCGCAGCGACTCCATCCGACTGGAACCAGGAGACTATCGTGTCTATGTCGTGGCCAACGCACCGACAGCGGCCGGCAAGATAGGCAACGACCAGTCGCTGCTCACCACCGTTGCCAAGGGAAAGTCCATCATGAGCGTTATCGGCACAGAAGGACTCACCATGTCAAACCGTGGAGGATCGGCTCAAAATGTGCGCGTAAGCACCGACTCGGTCACGCATATCGAGATAGCACTGGAGCGTGCCGTGGCCAAAGTGGAGATTGGAAAGCGCTTCGGAAGCTATGAACTAAAGGACAAAAATGGCAGCGTCTATGCCAAGGTCACACCAGGCAGCTTCTATTTCGTCAACCTCAGCCGCGACTACTATCTCTTCCGCCACACGGGAAAGTTTGACAAGAACAGCACGCCCAACCGCGACCAATACACGTGGAGTCTGGACAACTACACTGACATCCCCGACACGGACGGCAACCTCATCGACCCGCATTTCTTCGACAAGCAGTGGGACACAAGCAACGCGTTTGACGGATCGACGATCTTCGACAATGCGCTGACCGAAATCGTACGCACAGGACGCGAGTACGAAGCAACGCTCTTCCCAGAAGCGGGATCCTACAGCAAGTCGTACATCCTGGAGAACGCCAACTTCTGGACAGCACAACGGGAGGGCTACACCACGGGTGTCATCATCAAAGGAATCCTCACACCCGAAAAGTCGCGCTGCTTCGACGAGCACGGCAATAACATCGACCCGCAGGGAGTTCACTGCCTGTACTATTTCAACTACAATTTCTACACCTCGCTGGCTGCCGTCAAGGCCGTCGGAGGGGGCAACATCCCTTCGGGAGACATCAGCGTCAGGGAACTGGAGACGCAATACAACATCAAATACTTCCCCATCGACGACAAGAGCCTCTACGCGTGCTACTACAAGCACTTCATCAAGCACCTCGACAATGGCGAGAAGCATAGGCTGGGCGTGATGGAATATGGCGTGGTGCGCAACAACTGGTACCGCGTGACCATCGCCGATATTGCAGGACTGGGATCAGGCAGCATCAATATCGAACCGACCAGGCCGGTCGAGGAAGACGACATACTGCTCACCGACTACTATGTCAGTCCGTGGCAGTTCAGACCCGACGACACGGTGTTGAGCCAACCGCGCAAGAAGTAACATGGAATCAACTCTGAACGAAGCAAGACTATGACTATCAGACATATCCTAACCATCGCCGCAACGACATCGATCGCGGCCTGTGCGCTCACGTCCTGCGACTGGATCAAGGACGACCTGAGCGACTGCCCGGAATGCCAGGGCACGCTGAGCGTCAAGATCGAGCACCGATACAACATGCTCCACGCCGACGCCGCACCCTCGCGAGTGGAGAAAGCAGACGTATTCATCCGCAACACTGTCACGGGGGAGACACAACACAAAGCCTTCGACAAGGCTATGCTCGACGCGTCGGGCTACTATGCCGACATGGAGTTTGCGGGAGCGGGAACCTACGACTGCCTCGTATGGTCAGGTATCGACAACAAGATCTTCGACTGGGATACGCAGACCGTCTCCCTCGCCACACAGCCAGGCGACACCATCGCACACCGTCTGCCACTTATCTTCCACGGAAGGGCCGATGCCACCAACGTGGAACTGAGGAGTGACAACCTCGCAACGGTCGACATGATGCAGGACACGAAGTTTGTCAATGTCACTTTCAACTATAATGGAAGCCGACACGTACAGGACACCGACTTCCTCCTGACCCTCAGCGCACCCAATAGCATCCTCGACGCCAGCAACAACACGGCAGCCGATCACGCTACGACATACAAACCCTACGGTGCACGAACAGAGAGCATCGATCATCAGCAGGTCGTAAACTATGCACTATCAACATTGAGGCTAATGGAGAAGGATCGCGACCAGTGCCGCCTGCGTCTCGACTACCGACCGGCGGACGGGTCTCAGGGACAGAACTTGTTTGACATTCCGATCATCGATTATCTCCTGATGTGCAAAGACTTCGAGGGCGAGAACATGAAGACACAGGAGTATCTCGACAGACAAAGCACCTATCACATCGTTTTCCTGATCCGCGATACGGGCAATCCACATGCACCATTCGCCGTCAGCGTACTGTCGGTCAATAACTGGCAAATGCGAGACGACCAACCTGTCGTCAAGACAAACTGAGAATACAGAAATTCACGGCAGGTTGTAAAAACTGGCCCGCAAATTTGGCCTAATCATAGAAATAGCGTATCTTTGCATAAGATAAACTGCACTCGGCAATCTAGAAACAAGTTTCCATTGCGCTCGATTGCATTATCTTTGCAGAACATTTCCTCGCTCGCAAGCACCAGCGACGGGGGTGCGCCGCAACAAAAGCGCTCCAAGAAGGGGTTGACTGGATTTGACGGCAAGACGAAATGGTGTGTAAGCACGCGGAGACTCGGTGGCTATCTCCTTAATCAGAGTGACCAAAAAATTAATTGGCGAAAACAATTACGCTCTCGCTGCCTAACTGAAGTATAGTAGGTTACTGGCCTAATCGCGCTATAAGATAGTGCGACGAGACACCGCTCCGAGGATGTTGTCCCGAATCCGGAGATCAAGCGGTGCAGGTAAATCGGGAATAGCTGGCGGCAGCCCCGTGTCGTAGGTGAATTTTTAGGGGATAAGGCGATGATTGGTGGCCCAGGTCTTGTCGTCGCTCGAAAACCAAAGGCTGGGATAAGCGTGTAGAAAGCACATGGTTTCCTTGTGCGGACGTGGGTTCGAATCCCACCAGCTCCACCTTCATAGGATCGACAGGGGACTCGCCGTTATGTGGCAAGTCCCCTGTCGCTGTTTTTAGAATCACTCATGAATGGTGCGCTCCACCTCGTCGCCATGCTCCAAGAGGAACTGAGCCACGATGGAGGAGAGAATGGCCGAGGTGGAAATGCCGAGGGAAGAGGCACGAAGCTGTCCTAACTGCCGTTTCAGGTCGCGGTCGATATAGACCGCGCCGAGGTTGGAAGCACGGTGGTACTCTCGGCCCATCTCACAAAACAATTCCCAACGCGACTTGCCTCCGGCCAAGGCTTCACGATAGCTCTCGGCGGTGTACTGCCCTGAGTGCGAGGCTGTGGACTGAGCCTGCTTCTGGAGGCTGCTTGCTGGTTCTACAGCGGAACGTTCAGATGTCGTGGGGGCAGCCTGTGGCTGCTGTTGCGCCGCATGGACAAGCCCGGCAAGACCGCCGGGGAGTGCAACGCTCGTATTTTTCTTTGCCATAATCAGTTGTCTTTTTGTTTGTTATCGGTTGATGATTGGCTTTAGGAACTATTTTGTCATCTCCCAAAGCATGATCTCGAAGCAGTCGCGCACGTAGCCGCGCTGCCGAGGGGTGATCTCGAAGGTATCGGCACGACGCAAGTTGGCACGTGCGGGAATAGGCGGAAGCACCGCTCCATGCTTAGAGAGCACTGTCGCGGCCTCATTCCACATCCGCTGTTCCTCTTTCGTTCCCACACGAGGATCGATGCGATTGGGAACAAAGAGCAGGCGGGCCTGCATATCGCCCACATGCTGGCGAATGGCGGCAAGGACGGAGACAAATGTTCCAGTGGAATCAAGTGTCTTGTCTTCGTAGTCAAAGGGGCAGACGATGAAGTCCGCACCAGCGAAAAGAGGAAGCAGTCCGTCTTGGGATACATTGCCTGGGGTGTCGAAAAGCACAAAACCCTCCACCTCAGAGGCAGAATCGACAAGTTGACGCATCGCGTTGGGTTCGGCCACGTCGAAATCCTGCACGCCATACGGCTCATCCTGCCCGCTATGGGCGACCGCATCTTTGCGTCGCTGCATAAGGACAGACTTTTGAAGGTCCGTATCGATGACACAGACGGATCGGCCTTTCCAGGCAAGATAGTCGGCGAAGAGGATGCAGAGTGTGCTCTTCCCTACCCCACCCTTTTGGTTGGCAAAGACAACCTTGATATTTTTTTCCATATATTCTTATATTATCGGGCAGCGACCAAAAACCGCCACCGCTCGTTGATGATTTCTTTCTTGTATGTCGCTGCAGGCTTGGGGCCTGGTGCAGCATATTCGATAAGTTTCCATTGAGGTTTGTCCCATGAACTTTCCCTACCCTTCTTGCTCCGTCTCCTCGCCTCCAGCGATGGCCCTAAGCGCAACGACGGGAGTCACGAAGAGTAGCAGGATGAGCAGACCGACAACGACTTCCTGCCATGGTGCGGTGTCTTCCTGGATGCCTAGAAAGAAAAAGGTGACTATGAGGGGTGCATTGATGGCAATAGCGCTGCACGCCACAATCGACCACTTTCCTACCCTTTCGCACAAAGAAGCACCAAGCATGAATAGTGCTATTATGGCCACGGGGACCAGTAGCATCAAAATGTCAGCACAACTGTTGAAAAAATCGACCAGCCAGTGGCCATCATCAAGCGACAAAGGGCCAAAAAGAAGGGTTGGGAGCTTGGAAGTAATGGCATAAGCCAGGGTTACGACGAAAGCCGCCAGACAACCATTGCGCCAACGAATAGGCACTTTGCGACCATTGCGAAGAAGCCAAAACAGACCACAGAGAGACAACAAACATACTGCCTCGGAGGAAAATGAAAGCCAGTCGCTTGTCTCGACTGCGGTAAGCGTGGCGGCAGTAGTCGTCAGCAGGTCCGATTCCATCAAAACTGCACACAGATCGACCACAAGGGCCATCACCATCAGCAGCCAAAGTGCACGGTAGATGCGCCAATCGCGCGCTGAAAGAATGATTTTGTTCATATACTTTTACCTGTTTTTAGTATAGTTCCTCTCGCAAAGAAGATTCCAAAACAAGAACTTGCTCCGTGGTGCGCTCACAACGACTGCATATCCGAATCGCCCTCGGCAGGCTGAACGGTGATACGCGTACTCATTGAAAGGCGCAAGAAGACAAGGGGAATAATGGCCATCAGCACCTGAAGGGCGTAGTAGCTCGTCAGGATGACTCCCTGCTGGTCCGTGGCTTGGAGTGCCCAATTGTAAAAGAGCACCCCTACCAAGCTCACCAGCAGAGAACAGATCAACTTGGTGATGCCGAACAAGCGAATGCGGCCTCGATAACGTACAATACATAGGCAAGAAACAAGGAGTTGCACCATCCCTGCGAGGACTCGATAGTTGAGGAGAAACGTCTCACGGAAACTATCCCACGCCGTCGGGTTGTGAGCATAGGCGTACAATGTGTCCCGCCCAGGAACAGCAGTAACCAACGATGATGCGCCAATGAGCACCTCCCACAAAGCGACAAGCACCCAAAAACGATCGCCAGAACGGCGCATCCCGCGACGAAAAAACTCTAAAAGCAACACATGGCCCACGCCGAAAAGCACACTGACCACTCCATTGCCTACAGCCGTGCGCATAAATGTGTTCAGAGCCTTGCCAAACGAACCCGCAATGGCGTCGCTGGCTGCCGTAAAGGTTGAACTCCATTGCGACAGCATCAAACTCACAATTACCAGCACAAGTCCTACCGTCAGCCAGCGATTCACCACCGAGCTGACTTCAAAATAGCTTTTCTTCTTCATATAGTTCTTATACTTCACTTTTAAATGTTCTCTTTCTTCTCTCCTACCTCTTATGGAAATAGCATCGTTGCTGATTGCTCGGTAACATCATGTCATCTCTTCATTATCTTCTTTTCAATATATAAGGATTTCATCTTTTATCGTAATCTTTATTTCATCATTTGCTTAATAATGGATTTCCATATATATTGATTTCTTTACAACACGACTCACATTCCTTAACCCACCCATTGTTCGACAAAATGTTTTTATCAACATATCCATATTTGTGGATATACTTAAAACTAAGCCGTCACAAAACAAAGAATCCGCTTTTAACAACCAGAATCATCATTTCACCCTGCAAAATTAAGCAAAACATCTGATAACAACAAGAAAACCACTACTTAAATACTTAATTTTATCTTTATTTATCGTTTTCGATATTTCGTCTTATCCATTTATCCATATTTCCATATATACATATCTGACCATTAAAAAACAACCCTATCTCAACCTCCTCCAACAAACTTCCCGAAAACAAACCTCTTGCAATGAAAATATTATCCACATTTAATTATATATTTATATCGTCTTATATTGTTTTGGTTATATCGTTATATATTCATATATTTACTATCCCTGTTCGTGAGAAGAAATAGTTCATAAAAGCTGGCAGGCTCATACGCTAACGAAAACGTTAAATGTTAAACGTTAAACGTTAAACATCAATAGGGCAGAGTAGGGCCGAAGATAAGGATAAGTTACGATCAGCCCTCACCTTAACTTACCTTTGCCTCTCGACATAAGCAACCCTGGAAAAGGTTGTCACGTTTATTCATGATCCAAACTTCACTTGAGAGACGTATCGGAGCGGCAGGCAGAAATGAACAGCAAGGCCTTGGTTGCGACAAAAAGTAGGAGGCGTGTGAAAGAAATAGCAACAAAGGGAGTTTGGGCGGGTAGTGGACTTGTTAAATCGATACGGATCAAGCGTTAATGGGGCGTTAATTCATGCTAATCGTCTTGCATTCGGGCGGACGGAAGGTTATCTTTGTATGACGCTTAAGTCATGACAGCCGGCGTGCCGGCAATCCTGCCTCGAGACACCATGCGTGGCAAGGCGACAAAATATAAAACATAATACCTATCCGACCATGATGAAAAAGTTAAAATACTCACCTTCCTCCTCAGACGGAAGTCGCTCCGTCTCGTATCAGTCTCGTATCAATCCCGTATTGTTCCCGTATCGTCCTTCGTTCTTCCTTCTTTCCTCCTTCTTTCGTTGTTCTATCATTCTCGCTTCCAGAAGCGGAAACGATACGGAAACCATGCGGGATTGATACGGAAACAATAGGAGGAACAAAGAAGAAACAAGGGAGGAGGAAGGAAGAAAGGAGGGTCAGGACAAGCTATTCAGAGTGATTCCACTCACCCGTTTTCAGATGGAGGCGTAGTCCTTTGTGCTCTACGCTCTTACCTCACCATAGGGCTTATCTCCACGGAATCTATCTTTTCGCACAGAAAAGTTTGTAGTACACAGCAGCGCAAATGAGAATCGTAAAACACTGGACAACAATAATTATCAATAGAGCGGAAGCAAAAAACGTTCGATAAATTTGGCGGTTAGAATAAAATTGCTTAACTTTGCACCCCGTCAGAACGATATAGGGGCATAGCCCAGTTGGTTTAGAGCGCTGCAGTCACATTGCAGAGGTCCCCGGTTCGAGCCCGGGTGTCCCTACCAAGCGTCCGATTCTCATGGAGAGTCGGACATTTTTTTGATATCTGTATCTGAAAACAGGATTTTCTTATATCATTCTGCCAAAGGAGTATGTATAAGCCAAGTTTTCCAACCATTCCCCTAATCGGCCATATCCACTCCATTTTCATAAAAAAACTATATCAGTAGGGAAATTTCTGAAAAAAGTGTGGAAAAATTTGCATCTTTCCAACCGACTATATAATTTTGCGCCCATGTCTGAGGAGCCAATAGGGTAGTGCGAGACTCCACGGACAACGGGCACGCACCAACGCAAGTCCCAGAAGAAAACAACAAAACGCACTGCCACAACCATGCTACCATAAGATCAATGAAAAAGAAAATGATGAAGAAATTCCACCTCCTGCTGCTCCTCGCAGCAATGTTTTCCCTACCAGTCACACTCACCTCATGTGGTGACGACGATGATGATGACAACGTCAGCATAACAATTCCGACAGGGACTGCGACGAACCTGACGATGGAGCGAGTTGTCGGAACATGGAAGCGCATCCATAGCAGCGGCAAAGAGATTAAGAACGGCAGGGTGACAAAGCAATGGGACAAGAATGTGGAACGCGACCAAGACCACTTTGTCTTCTATGCCGACGGACGCTGCCTACTCCTCGACTATGAGGATGACCAGCGTCTTTGGGAGGTCGAGGAGAGGGCTTCCTTCTCCATTCAAAACGGATGCGCCACGTTCCAGGGCGGCACGCTCCGCGACGTACGCATCGTTTCCTGTACCGACTATGAGATGGTCATCGTTTACACTATCTATGACGACGGAGACCCCAACGATGTAGAACAATACGTCGACACGCTCAGCCTCTCCAGCCATCGCACCGACCTCCTCGGCATCTACGACCCCTCCACAGAGAGACCTGGAGACTATTGGAACGAAAACGCTCCCTCTGCCACTGGACTGACCATGAGAGACATCAAGGGCACCTGGCTCATCACCCATAGCAAGGGACAAATCGTAGAGGGCGGAAAAATCACCAGCACATGGAACAGGAACGTGACCAGCAAGCAGAACCACTTCGTGTTCTATAACGACGGACGCGCCGTGTTCATGGAGATCAAAGGAGACTACAAGGACCAGACGCCTTACTGGACGGCCAACGGCAGTGCGATGTTCACCCTGAAAGACGGACAAGCCATCTTCTCCGACGGCACGCTCTGCGCTATGAAAATACTCTCTCTCAAGGGCAACGAGATGACCGTCCACTATCTGCGCTACCAGGACAAAACCTTCTCCGTCATGGAGCGACACACCGAGACGCTCAAGCTGACAACAGACAATACAGACTTCCTTATCACGAAGTAGCCTCTGGGGCGCTTGCGGCCTAAGGAGATCCGCCTAGCAGAATCCTTTCCCAAACACGCTCCATCACAACGAATAGCGGGTCAGAAACAGCTTGTGCTGCACTTCTGACCCGCTCACTTCATCCCCACCAAGCCGTAGAGACTTCGACCGAAAACGGTCTCATCTCACAACCGAACCACATGAAGGAGTTGGGCAGAGGCCACCAAACCAAGTGTTTCAAACACACACAAACATGTTAACGAACTTTTTTTGCTTGCAAAGAATTGCATAATTCCATGGTCGTATCAAATATGTTTCTGACGAGTTGCAACGACAAAATCATTTGCCTTTTCCACTTGATTGCTTGATATGCGCAAGTTTAACTCACGGCGCAGTGCATAACAAGTCACGTTTGGCGACTTCCTGTTTAGGATATGAACAATGGTTTCGGGTAGGACATATTGCCCAAATTCTTCATGGCAGAGAACACTGTGTTCCTTCTTCTTACAGCACTTATCCGTAACTTTTACAAGATCATTATCCACAGACTCGAAGTAAAGAGGTTCGGACTCAAGGCTACAAGTCGCATTGTGGGGTAAAGGGATGGTGTAGGCAGAAGTGGGTATTTCAGCCTCAATTTATCTGATGCTTTAGTCATGAGAAGACGTGTACACGCAAAAAGGACGTTGAAGGGCTTAGTTGCGAATTTGAGGTGACTGTATACCTCCTTCTCGTTCCAAGCTTGCGGGCGGAGAGGCTGAAGGAAAAACTCATCCGTCCAATCTCTCTCGATCAGAAGCATCCGTCCAGCATCACGAAAGCTGCCCAATAGTAGGGTTCGGGGTGGCGCGCGCGGATGATGGCTTTAGTCTCTCTGAATGCCTTCTGCTTATCCCAACCACCATTTTGTGCCATAAGGCGCTCGTAGAAGATGGTCATAAACTCCTGAGAGACATTGTTGCTGATCTCCCATAGTGACATCACTACCGTACCGACACCCGCTTTCTTGAAAGCGCGCTGCAAGCCATAGAGCCCCTCGGGAGTAGCCTTGCCCAAACCCGTCTGACAAGCTGACAGAACAGCCAGTTCGGTGCCACTCAGGTCCATACCAGCAATCGTTCCCGCCGTGAGTATTCCACCCCTCACGCCATCGGGCAACTCCTTACCTGTCCATGCCGCATTGCCTCCAGAGAGAACGATACCCGAGAGCTGCATCGCATCTGTGAATCCCTTGAGATAATCAATACTGCTCGCCCTGTCTGGCGTATAATAGAATCCATGAGTATAGAGTTGCAAGATACGTGGTGAGTGGGCGTTCATGGCTAGAAAAGACTCCTCAGTTCCCTCCGCCCCCGTGTAGGTACATACTTTCCAATGGTGCTCGCCAAGGATACGTTCCACTTTTCGGATAGCCTCCTCTGATCCTGGCAGGTAAGCAAAGGTTCCACCCCCACAAACCACATCTTCCTCGTCGAGAGGGAAGGGGTACTGCCCAGACTTCTCTGCCTCACCTTGCATGGTCGTCGAGGCTACATCATATTGCAGTCCTCCATAGAGCACCGCCGTGCGCTCCTTAGCTACCGTGTCTGCCTTTCTCATCCGCACCAGCTCGCGAGCCGACGACAAACGAATAAAGCGATAGTGATCTCCCAAGAGCGTACCATCCGCAAGAGGAATCGACTCCAATGCTATATTAAACAAAAGCTGTGATGGAACATAGTAAACCGTCTGTCCCTCATGCAACTGCGAGGCCAAGGGAGTCCATAGAAGTTGCAATATCGCGGGCGAATACTCCTGATCATAATAAAGATAGGGCTGCGGTATACAGAGCGAGTCGATTTGGCACTCGTCAAAAAGAGGCATCAAGAGCGGGTACTGCTGCTCTTGGCGGACGATATAGGCAGCATAGTGGCGACCCGATGGGTTCGTTTCATAGTCGGTGAAGTCGATGAGCGTCTCGTCCTTGTGCAGCGACTGGCGCACCGCCTCATGGTCCACATCCATAAACTCCGTGTTGTTTCCATATCCCCGAACGCGTGCCTGCAGTCCGCGTCCCATCACCTCAAGCTGTTTGGAAGCCTCCAAGATACGGTCGGCATTCTGCTGATAATCCTTCTCCCAGCCTTTCATCTGTTGCTTCATTGCCACGATGGCCATATACTGCCGCATGTCCTCATCTGTTCCCTCCCGCTTGATGATATCGTACAAAGAACGCTCGGAGTCCAAGAGGAACGCCTTCGACATCACCAGCGCATCATAACATCCGCGGGTAAATGCCGTCTGTAGTTCGCCAGCTTTCAGCGCATAGGGGGTCATGAGCGTGAACAACTCTGAGAGGGGACTCCAGAATCCCTTGCGCTCATTGGCATCCATATAAGGCAGACGGTCGCGTACCCACCGCTCTAGACGCTCCTCGGCCTGCAGGTAGTCCTGACACCCTTGCACTATCATCCCAGACCATTCTTCGGCCTGAGCCAACCGTATCTGCGACTCGATATATTGTAAGCTATTCTCGCCGTTCAGTTCCTTGATATAAGCCAAATTTTTACGGCTACATTGTTCCGCCTCCGCATCACGCCCCACTGCATGAAACTGGCGGGTCAAAAAAGCAAGCAGCTGAACCCGACATTGGTCCGAGGGCTTATACTTGGTGGCGAGTATCTCGTCCGCCTTCTGATAGTCAGCCAGCGCCGCCTCGTGATCGCCAAAGGCAGCACGACAGAAGCCGCGCCGGATATAAAGGTAATTGATCACTTCTGGGTCCGAGAGATAGGGTAGGAGCAGGAAGAGCGTATCGACCGCTTCGTAGCAGCCCGCTTTGTCCCCCTTGTAGCGATAAGCTTCTGCCATAAACTGACCATATCCCATGAAACGGTACAGGCCTACGGCCGACATTTCCTCATGGGGAGGCTCCATGTATTTTTTCGCATAAGCTATACAGTCGTCATAGCGGCCCGCCTTCAGATAAAGTTCGGATAATTTGAAATAGGGAATTCCCGCCAGCGAGCCCAGTTTTCCGCTCGTCGAAGCCTCGGCCAGAGAGACGCTCCGAAAGAGCCACTGTTCCGCCACGCGATAGTTTTCCTGCCTCATGGCCTTCTCTGCCTGCAGGTTATAATAAGTCATTTTCGACACCTCGTCGGTCGTTTGCTCCGCCAGCGAGTCCATGGCTACATTGCATTCCTGCGCCATCTGGACATCGCCGATAAGGTTGCACAACCTCCATATATCACTCAGGACATTCATCTGCAAATCCGTCTCGCCGGCTTCCTTCGCCTGCGACAAAGCGTAGCGGTACGTCTCCATCGCACTGGACAAGTCATACTGATAATAGTATGCGTCAGCCAGGAGGTTCAGCGTGGCTATCTCGTCGCTCACCTTGCCTGTTTTTCTGAACACCTCCACACCACGACGCGCACACTCCTTGGTCTTGTCATAATCTTGCTTTCGGTAGTAAACCGAACCCTCAAAATACCAAGAAGCACCTATCTTGTTCATCACGATCGTCCAATCGTTCTCGTTAGCATAGGGGAGCACCTCTTCGAGCAGGGCGCGTGCCTTGCCATAGTCGGTATTCTTTCCTTTCATCATCGGTACCGCCAGAAAATAGGCGCTATTCACATAAGCATCCGACAGTTCTTTTTTCTCCTCGTCGGTCAACTGAGTTGCCATCAACCGCTTGGATAGTTCGTATCCCTCCTGATACCGCTCCAGCTGGTCATAGCAACGGCACGCCAAAATCTGGCTGCGTACATAAACGGTGCGCTCCTGCTCCGAGTCACACCGCTCCGTACTGCGCCCAATGGACAGGCAGATTTCGAGGACCTCGTCATACTTCTCGGCCTCATAAAGGATGTCGGTCTGCTCCAACTGGAGCTTCAGGTCCTCCAGGGACTGCGTCTGCGCCTTCAAGGTCAAAGTGAGACTGACGAAAGCAAGCAGAAGCAACAGTATTTTTCTCATGAAAAACGATTGAATAAATGAACTATCAATTGGGATCGAAGCCAATGGTATCAGCCGACAACGTGTCGCCTGGCAGGGCGGAGCTGTGACCTTCCAATGGCGTACCGTCGAAGACTTGATCATCGCCACGCAGTCCGTCGTCGGACGAAGAAGAACCTGGCACTAGTCGGGCCACGAAGAATCCCAGCACTACGGCTGCAGCAATACCCGACAACCACACCCACCGCTTGCGTCGCGGGGCATCCTGACGGTCTTCCGCCGCGTTCAGGCAGTTCATCGCCACATGCGAACGGACGTGGCCGTACATTGTCCGCATCTCCTCCATACGCGACATCTTCCTCGCACGACTGGTCACGGCCAAGCGCACATCGCGTGTCAGCTCAAACTGCGCACGTTTTTTGGGATCGGCCTCCAACTCGCTCAGAAACTGCGACTTTTCTTCTTCCGAAAGTCTATCTGGGTGGAGCAGATACTCGTCTATTCGGTCTTGAAAGTTAATATCCATAGCTCTTGTCTTTTTATGTTGAATGGTTAAAGCATTAGAAAGTATTCTTTTCTTGATCTATTATTCCTCGTTGAGATACTTATGATAGACCTCCTTGGCCGCATTCCTCAATCCCTCCATACATTTATACTTCTTGGTCTTGAGGGCGTTCTTGCTACCGATGGTCGGCAACTCTTCCAGGATGGTGTCGAGATCCTTCTCCTCATAGTAGAACTTGGTGAGAATCTCTCCACACCGATCCGACATTCCGGCCACAAGGTCGCAAACGATGTCCAGCATCGCCCCGTCTCCCTCGTCGTAGAGCACAGCGGCCATCTCCTTGACATCGAGAAGCGTCACGTCGTCCTCCTGGTCCTCGCCATCAGCAGTACGGATGGCTTCGGCATGGTCTCGGGACCATTCGAGATATTTAAATCGGGCTATCCCCATGAAATAGGTGAGGATGCTGCAGGTCAGGGGTGCGCCGTTTTTACCCACCATGTTTCCATCGAGACATACCAGGCGCCCCCGCTCGATGTGCTCCCACAAGGCGATGAAAGCATCTTGGAATATCTCTGCCGCCTCTTCTTCTCCCACAAAGAACACACCGCGGTATTTACGCCAAAAATAATCGGCACAATAGGCGTAGAGTTCATTCTCCGCCAACCGCACGCCGGCACGCACATCGGCCACCAGACGTGCCTCCCACAACCGTTCGTCGCTGTCCATCCCGGTCATCGCCTCCATCATCTGAGAAAATCGGATATACGTTGCTGGTCTTTATACTCACCCGTTATTACCGGGGTCTGATAGACACGGGACCGGATACCCTGGTAGAAACGCTTGATACGTCGCTCCAGTTCAGCGTTGCTCATCGAAGACTGGTCGGACAATATCTGCCACAGAGCGTAGGTCAACCGGCCAGCCACTGGATTACGCAGCTCTGCATTGGACTGGGCGCTGGTACATGCGCTGATGGTGATCCAGCGCTCCTTGCGTCGCGACACAGCACGGGGGATGGGCTCGGCAAAATGGCATGTCGCATCAAAGACCTCGCTCACGCCGCGCAGCACCTCCTCGCCTTCGTCGCCACAGGTAGCATCTCCACTATGGCAAGCATCGATGACGACAAGGATCTTTCCTCGATCGCCCACCTTGTCGCACAATCGCCCAAGGTAGTAGTTGACCTCATCATCGGATAGATGACGCTCGCCTCGGTCGCGGGCACAAGCCTTCTTATAGGCATCGTAGGGTATCCAACACTCATCCAGCCCATCAGGTTCGTCGTGATGCGGATCGGCCACTTGCTGTCCGTGGCCAGAATAGTGGATATAGAAGATGTCGCCAGGACGGGCCTTTCCTACTAGCGTATTGAACGCCGAGAGGATATTGCGCTTCGTGGCGCGCTCATTGACCAACGATATAATCTTGTCGTATCCGCCCTTGCGCAGCATCTGCCGCACACGGGGCACATCCTTGTCGCCGTTGATTTTCGGCCAGGCACGGTCCTCCTGCTTTCCCAATCCGATGACCAAGGCATACTTGGTTTGAGAAAGGAGCGGCAAAGCAAGCAGGGCTAAAAGGACGAGTAGCAGCCCGCGTCTCGCCATGTGTCTGTGGAGATGTGTATAGGTCTTTCGTTCCAATGATTTTTAGGCTTTGAGAGTTCTACATTTCGATGCGCACCTCCCATGCTCCATAGGGCGTCTTTCCATCAGGAAGTATAGAAGACTTCAGACGAATAGAAAAGGCACTCTGCAAAGGTAAGCATTTCCTTGGAAAAATCACAAACCTACGCAAGCTTTTTTATTCTAAGGAAGCAAAATTAGGGGATTATTCTGGTTTACACCTTCTAAAGACGATTTTAGCCTGAATATTGCGCTTTCCATTTAGTGAATTTGTTTTACATTGTTCGCTTTATCTATAGGGGAAAACTGCTACTACAAAAGTCTCATAAGTTGATTTTAATGGGTCTATGAGAATGATAAGCAAACCACTGTCAGTAGGCGGCAAAGAGGAAAGAGCAAGAAAAAGTACAGTTCCTGGTAATCCATGTAAGTTCGACAAAAAAGTGAAATGTTTTTTTACTTTCAAGTGAATTGTTTTCTTCAAACTTTTATATCATTGATTATTAAGTATATAATGCAGATTGCATCAAGTCGTTTACGGTTTGTATTATCTGCTATTTTGTATCCTTCATTTATTTTGTGAAACGGAAAAAGGACCCAAAAACGCCCAACTTCGACACTTTAGTAGCATCTTATACCCTACTTTTCAAAATAGTACGGCACCTTCAGAAGCTATTCTAGGAGAAAATACGCCTAAGTACGACATTTAAGTAGCATTCTTACGGGCACCAAGTAGTCAACTTCGACACTTCAGTAGCATCTTTATATCACTTTTCCGGCCATCAACGACACTTTGGTAGCTTGTTGGGCATAGAAAAAGGAGGGAAGTGCGACATCTTAGTAGCATTTACCAGTCAATGTCGCGCCGATGTACGACATTTAGGTAGCATCTTATGGAAAGCATTCTCATTGAAGTACGACACTTTAGTAACATTTCAGCAAACGACAAAAAACAGGAAGTACGACACTTTGGTAGCATTGGTTCACAACCGTGGACAAAAGCGATGTGCGACATTTAGGTAGCATTTCTATTTTGCAACATATTTATTTACATTATCGAGGATAATTCATGATTTGTGCTCGCACACTATCCAGCACCTAACAGACCGACAGAAGCTACTAAAGCTATAGCTCATAAAGACGGAAGGGTAGGGGAGGAGGGTAGGAAAAAATAGATTCTACGCCGGGTGAAACAAGGGAGCAGACTGGAAAAATAGGAGAGGGAGATGGTGGACCAAAATACTATGAAAATCATGTATGTATTTTTCAAAATACTACCTAAATGTCGTACTTTGAGAGAAACGAAATTGCAAAAGATGTTACCTTTTTGTCGAAGTTGTTGTTAATTTACTGATATACTATATTTTATAAAACTTAAAAATAGAATCACTCAAAAGGGTTAAAGCAAGACAAAATAGGGAAATACCTATCATTTTACCCAATAATGTAAAGAACGCGTCAAATTTAATTGTTTTTGTAAAAATAAATATTATCAATGTTACCAATCTGTCGAAGTTTGCGCCCAACATGTTACCAATCTGTCGACGACATGCTACCAATCTGTCGACGACATGTTACCAATCTGTCGACGACATGTTACCAATCTGTCGACGATAACCGACTTAACTAATTGATAATCAAATCGTTTCGCGACTCTCTAATATATCTAATGATATACTAATGATTATCTAATGTCCAGAAAAGTCGTTTTTGAAGTATTTTTTTCAAGATTTTGCGCGCTAAGACGCGCGCTGAAGTTACCTTTTTTGACCATGGTTCGTAGTCCCATCAGTTCCCCTCCCCCTACCCCCTCCCCATAAGAATGGGTAGAGGTAGGAGTTTGTCGTAAGTTAAGCCTAAGGCGCATGGTGAGAAGATAAGTTACCATGCGCCTTAGGCTTGCGACGCTTATGCGCACCAAAGGGTGACGAGGAAGGGGACGGTGAAGTCGGTCACGAAACCGTGGTAGATGCACAGGGGCGCATATCGTTGTCCGATGGACTGGGTAATGCTGGGCAGGGTGGTGTCCATGCTCGTCGCGCCGCCCGATGAGATAGGAGCCAACGGGCCGAACCAACGAGCCAATAGCGGGGTGAGTAGGAGTGTGGCCATTTCGCGAATGATGTTGGCCAAAAGAGCGATGGTGCCCAGTTCTGCACCTCGGTATTCGGTGATGAAGATGCTTGATAGTGAATAATAGGCGAAGCCGCTGTTGATGGCGAGGCAGTCCGTCAGTTCCCGATGTTGCAGGAAGGTGCAGATGCCACCTCCGAGGAACAGGTAAGCCACCGCCGCTCCTATCCATGATCCGAGAATGGTGACGAGTGGGAGGAGAGCCAGTCGGGGACTTAGGCTTTTGAGTTCGCTCTTCATGTCTGGGTTGAGACCGATGCCGATGCCTACGAAGAGGAGCAGGGCGCATAGAGCCACCATGCTGATGTCGCCCTCCATGAGCCATGTGGGCATGCAGCCGCTGCGTCCTGCCAACAGTCCGAGGGCGAAGAAGCCCACCACGATCACACTGCCTTTCATCCCTCGCCTCCTTTCCTCGTCATCAGCCATAGCACCCAGGCCAGGGCACAGCAGCACAACAGGCCGCTGAGGGACAGTAGCAGCGCTTCCACGCCCAGCGTGGGCAGGGCGGAGATGATGCGCTCGTTGGCACCCACTTCGATGCCGAGCATGAAGAGAAGTAGCCAGATGAGCCACGTTGTGGCACGGCCAGCCCATGCGCCGATGGCCTGAAGCCGGGCCTCCGACGCCGTCCTTGTGCGTAGTGCGTAGCCCGCACCGATGCCAAGGAATATGAAAATCATCACTATAAACATTTTTGTCTTGGTCTTAACTTATGCTTAGCTTATGTCTTAGTCTATGCTTAACTTATGCCTAGCTAATGTCTTAACTTACGTCTTAACTTATGCCTGTGAGTGCAAAGTTAGCACAAATACGTCGATAACAGGGTGGATTTTGTTAATTATTTCATAAAAGATGAAATATAAGCCGATTTATAGAATAATTTATTTTAACTTTGCAACCTAATCAATACCTTCGTATGAACAACAAGTTATTCTTTGCTATCGGATTGGCCGCCACGCTCTTGCAGGCTCCAGTCACCGTATCGGCCCAGTCTTCTGGTACGAGTCAACAGAACCCTCTTCTGATGAAGAGTAATTTGCCCTTCGGTGCGCCCGATTTCAGTCGCATCAAGGAGAGCGATTACCTTCCTGCCATCGAGGCAGCCATCAAGATCAAGCGCGACAACATTCAGAAGATCGTCGACAACAAGAAGAAGCCGACTTTCCAGAATACCATTCTCGCTTTCGAGGAGAGTGGTATCCTGCTCGACCGCGTTTGCAGCGTCTTCTTCGGCCTTACCAATGCCGACAAGACTCCCGTGCTGGCCGAAGCCGAGGACAAGGTGATGCCGTTGCTCACGGGTCTTGAGAACGAGATATCCTTCAACCAGCAGCTCTTCGAGCGCATCAAGTTCGTTTACGATAACGAATATGCGAAGCTCAAGGGTGAGGACCAGCGCCTGACGGAGGAAATCTACAAGAGTTTCGTGCGCTCGGGTGCACTCCTTTCCGCCGAGAAGATGGCGCGTATGAAGGAAATCAACTCCCGTATCTCGGAGTTGCAGCAGCAGTGGGGCAACCTCCTTCCCGAGGCGACCAACCATGCCGTGGTCTGGGTTGATAACCGGTAGGATCTTGCTGGTCTCAGCGAGGCCGACATCGCCCAGTGCAAGAAGGATGCGGAGATGCGTGGCGGCAAGGCCTCCTATTGCATCGTCATCATCAATACGACGCAGCAACCCATCCTCGCAAGCCTTCAGAATCGCGCGCTTCGTCGCAAGGTGTTTGAGGCAAGCATCCATCGTGCCGACGGCACCAATCCCCAGTACAACACGTTCCCGATAGTGACAGAGAGTTGGTGAGACTCTGTGCTGAGAAAGGCCAGATTATGGGTTATGCCAATTATGCTGATTATTCGCTTGAGAACACGATGGCCAAAAACTCGGCCAATGTGGACAACTTCCTTGAGCAGCTCATCAAGGAGTATGCACCCAAGGCCGACGCCGAAACCAAGGCCATAGAGGAGTATGCCCGCAAGATAGAGGGAAGCGACTTCCAGCTCCAGCCCTACGACCGCTTCTACTATTCGGCGAAGATGAAGAAGGAGATGCTCAATATCTCTGACGACGAGGTGAAGCCCTACTTCAATGTCGATAGCGTGCAGGTGAATGGTGTGTTCTATGCTGCCAACCGCGTCTATGGACTGACCTTCAAGGAGCGCAAGGACATCCCCAGTTATCATCCCGACACGAAAGTCTTTGAGGTGATCGACAAGAACGGCAAGCCACTGGCCCTCTTCTACAGCGACTTCTTCCGCCGTCCCACGAAGCGTGGTGGCGCGTGGATGGATGCCTTTGCCAAGCAGAGTCGCCAGCGCAAACAACTTCCTGTGGTCTATAACGTGTGCAACAGCGCCAAGGCTCCCGATGGCCAGCCCTCGCTCATCACCTGGGACGAGGTGTGCACGATGTTCCATGAGTTTGGCCATGCCCTCCACGAGATACTCTCCGACTGCCAGTACAACACCCTCTCTGGTACGGCCACGGCCCGCGACTTCGTCGAGATGCCCTCTCAGTTCAACGAGTCCTTTGCCAGCATTCCTGAGATCTTCGACCACTTTGCCCGCCATACTGTGACGGGAGAGCCGATGCCCGCAGAACTGAAGGAGCGTATGCTTGAGAGCATCAATTTCCAGACGGCCTACTCCCTCGGCGAAAACCTCGCCTCGACCTGGATCGATCTGGCTTGGCATAAGATCAGCACGGACGAGGTGCCGTCGCCTTATATGGCAGGCGCCTTCGAGAAGGAGCAGCTCCACAATGCCGGACTTCTCAATACGCAGATTCCCCCGCGCTACTCCACCTCCTATTTCAACCATGTGTGGGGCGGAGGTTATGCCGCTGGCTATTATAGCTACCTGTGGACGGAAGTCTTGGCGGTCAATATCGCCGACTACTTCAAGCAGCATGGCGCGCTCGATCCCGCCGTCGGCCAAGCGTTGCGCGACAAAATCCTGAGTCGTGGCAACACCAAGGACCAAATGCTGATGTTCACAGACTTCACTGGCATGGAGAAGCCCGATGCTTCGGGACTTCTGAAGGCCAGAGGATTGTAACAGAACTAAACGGGTGTAAATACTCTATACTCAAAAGCAAAAGCCCCTCCGTGTATTTTCTGTGAATGCACGGAGGGGCTTTTGCTTTTGATAGTGTGAGGCTACTTCACGCTCACTGGTCCCTCATAGTGGCCGGTGAGGTTGGCGTTGTCCTCCGTTGCGGAGATGCATTGTCAGTATAAACTTCATTTTCCTCATGATTGTATAGGTTGTGTTGTTAATAGGTCTGTCCTTGTCCTCTTCTTTCTTAAGAGTGGTTACATAGTTAGAAAAATTAATTTATACGGCCAAATATTTCTGAATATTATCTATGTGGCGTGTTTTCTTAATTGTTTGACAGTCGTGGGTTCCTTTTTAGCGACGGGTTTTGATGTGTCAAAGTAGGACGTAGAGAATTCCTTGTAGTCCAAGAAGAAGAAAAATATACGAAAAATTTTCTTAATTCAAGAAAAATCTGTACCTTTGCCGACACTATTAACAGAACAAAATCAAGCACTGATGAATAGCATTCTGAACTTTGATGAGCTCTTGCGCCACCTCTCCGAGCAGAAGGTGGTGAAGCGTCTTGCCGTCGTGTGGCCCGAGGACGATGCCACGCGTGGCGCAGTGGCCCGCGCATTGCAGGCTGGTTTCGTAACCGCAATTATGGTTGGCGCACGCCAGGCCGTGGAGAACGACCCGCAATACGCCGAGTTGATGGACCGCGTGACGTTCGTCGATACTGACGACAAGCTCGACGCGGCACAGAAGGCCGTGGCTCTCGTCCGCGAGGGTGGTGCCGATGTGCTCATGAAGGGATTCATCAATACCGACCAGGTGCTCCGCGCCGTGCTCAACAAGGAGACAGGTATCCTGCCGAAGGGCAACGTGCTGACTCATATCGCCGTGGCCCAGATGCCGCAATACCACAAGCTTCTGTTCTTCACTGACGCCGCCGTGATTCCTTATCCCACGCCCGAGCAGCGCACGGAGCAGATCAAGTATGTCACCGCCCTGTGCCGTCAGTTTGGCATTGCCGAGCCGAAGATTGCCCTTATCCACTGCTCTGAGCATGTGGATGAGCGCCACTTCCCCTGCACCGCCGACTATCTGGAGCAGAAGAAGCGTGCCGAGGAGGGATTCTTCGGTCCCGTTCGCATCGACGGTCCGCTCGACTTGAAGACCTCTTGCTCTCCCGCCGCCCTGAAGGCGAAGAACATGGAGTCTTGCGTAGAGGGTGATGCCGATGCCGTCATCGTTCCGGACATCGAGGCTGGCAACGTGTTCTACAAGACCATCACGCTCTTCTGTGGCGCTATCACGGCTGGTATCCTCCAGGGTCCGACTGCTCCCGTTGTAGTCCCGTCGCGTGGCGACTCCCCCGAGGCCAAGTTCTTGAGCATCGCCATGGCAGCCATGGCACACCAGTAATATTAGTGTAACCAAGCCAAACTTAGAAATAATCTACCAAAATGTATAGAATATTAGCCGTCAATCCGGGTTCTACTTCGACGAAGATTTCCGTTTCCGACGACGAGAACCTGATCTTTGAAGCAACCATCAACCACTCCCGCGAGGAGTTGAAGAAGTATAAGCGTATCTCCGACCAGTATGAGATGCGCAAGGATTTGGTCATCGCAGAGGTGAAGAAGCATGGTCTTCCCGTGCAGTTCGACGCCATCATCGGCCGTGGCGGACTTGCCAAGCCTGTCAAATCTGGTGTCTTCCGTGTCAATGATCAGATGGTCGAGGACCAGCGCAAGGCCCTCCACCAGCACGCCTGCGACCAGGGCTGCATCATCGCTCACGAGATTGCCGAGGAGATCGGTTGCCCGAGTTTCGTGGCCGATCCCGGTGTGGTCGATGAGTTGGCTCCCGAGGCCAAGATCTCTGGTTCTCCGTTGCTGCCGCGCTACTGCATCTGGCATGCACTCAACCAAAAGGCCATTGCCCGCCGCTATGCCAAGGACCATGGCACACGCTATGAGGACCTCAACCTCATCGTCTGCCACCTCGGTGGCGGTATCTCCATCGCTGCCCACGACCATGGCGAGGCCATCGACGCCAACAACGCCCTCGACGGCGAGGGACCGTTCTCTCCCGAGCGCGCAGGATCCCTGCCCGCAGCAGACCTTATCCGTCTTTGCTTCTCTGGCCGCTACACGCAGGACCAGCTTGTCAAGAAGGTGAGTGGCGAGGCCGGTATCATCGCCCACCTCGGTACCAACGACATGCTGGAGGTGGAGAACTGGGTGCTGCATGGCGACAAGCACGCCGAGCTGATCCTCAATGCCATGATCTGGAATGTGGCCAAGTGTATTGCTGCCGAGGGCGCAGTGCTCAAGGGCAAGGTCGATGCCATCCTCCTCACGGGTGGTCTGGCACGCTCTCAGTATATCACTGACCACATCAAGGAGCGCGTAGAGTTCATCGCCCCTGTCACCATCTACCCGGGCCAGGACGAGATGAAGGCACTCACCGAGAATGCCCTTGCCGTGCTCCGCGGAGAGCGTCAGGCCATGGACTACGGCGAGGCCGCCAACAACGAAAACGACCTCTAAGTAAGGAAAGATATTATCCAGGGGTGGGGCAGCCAGACGGTTGCTCCACCCCTTTGTTTCTGTTCTGAGGCAAGGGACAAGGCCCGCGGGCGAGAGCTCCACTTCTCACGGTCTCGCCACTCTTATAGAAAAATGTGCCAAACCCCATGATGAGAGTTTGGCACAAATAGATTCAACCTCGATCGGTTGTTAGAGTTTATTTCGTTTGGGGTAGGCGATTATCGCTTCACGACTTTCTTTCCACCGACGATATAGACACCCTTCTGCTGCTGGCCCAGCGTGCCACGCAGCTGCACTCCGTCGCGGCTATATACGCGCTCCGCCTTGTCAGCCTGCTGGCCGTCTGCCGTTGCGCTATCGATACCGTCGCTGGTCAGCTCCTCGATATTCGGGGCAAAATCCTTCCACAGGTCCGCATTCTCATATTTCGCCTTGCTTCCGACCGGCACACGGAGTGTGCAGTCCACGGCGTTCGCTCCTCTGAAGAACGGGATCAGACCCAGCTCGATAGTAGCAGGGTCGGCGACGCGCACGGTGAGGCTGCTGAGGTTCTGGCACCATCCGAAGGCGAAGTCGCCGATGGAGGCCACGCCGTCGGGCAGGTCCACCGTAGTGAGTTTCTTGTTGCCGAAGAAGGCGTATGGGCCGAGATTCCGCAGGCTCTTCGGTGCGATATACTCCGGTGTGGTCTTTCCCTCCGGATACTGCATGAGCGTGTTCATCTCCTTGTCGTAGAGCACGCCGTCCACCGATGTGTAGTTGGGATTGTTCTTGGCCACATTGATGTCCGTGAGGCTCCAGCAGTCGTGGAATGCCGACTCGCCGATACTCTCCGTGCCGGCAGGTACGTCGAAGGTGGGTACGCCGCTGACACGGGCAAAGGCGAAGTCGCTGATCACCTTCAGCTTGTCGTGCAGAGGAAGGGAGGTGAGGTAGTCGTTGCCGCAGAAGGCATAGTCGCCCACCGTCGTCACACTCTCGGGGATAGTATATGAGTCGTTGTCCTTGCCCGCAGGATATTGCACGAGCGTCGTCATGGCCTTGTTGTACAACACGCCCTCTACGGAGACGTAAGCCGTGTTGCCCTCTGCCATGTCGATTGCTGACAGTTTCTTGCAGTCGGCGAAGATACCGCCTCCGATGTTGGTCACCGTTGAGGGTATCGTGATGGTCTGCAGCTGCTCACAGGCGTTGAAAGCCGTCTCCTCGATGCTCTTCAGACCCTCTGACAACTGCACGGAGGACAGGTTGACGCAGCTTGCGAAGGCATTGTCGGAGATGGTCTACACACTTGCCGGGATGCTGACCTCGCCGAGCGCCTCACATCCGCTGAAAGACCAGCGCCCGATATAGGTCAGGTAGGAGGGGAAGTCCACGCTAGCCAGGGCCACGCAGTCGGCGAAGGCGAATCCGCCGATGGTCTCCAGTTCCTCTGGCAGAGCGATGCTCTCCAGGCTGGTGCATCCCTCAAAGGCGCTTTCTCCTATCTTGGTGATGGTGCCGGGCAGTTCTGCTGACGTGATGGACAGACAGTAGGAGAAGGCGTTGTCGCCGATGGTCTCCATGCCAGCGGGCAGGCTGAGTGTCGTCATGTAGATGCAGTTGCAGAAGGCGTTGCTGCCGATGCTTGTCACGCCACTTCCGACGTTCACGGTCTCGATGCCCTCCTGATACTCCTGCCACGGTGCTGCGCCGTAGTCGTAGTTGGGCATGGCGCCGTTGCCGGTGATGGTCAGTTCCTTACTGGTCTCGTTGTAGTTCCAAGAGAGTGGTCCCGTGATACCCGACTTCTGTGCCATGGCACAGGCAAGGTTCATCATCAGGATCAATGCCAGAGTAGTTTTTCCTCATAGATTTTGTTTTTTAGATAAGTTGGGGAGATATTGGATTTATTTTGTGAATCACCCCCCCCCAGTTTGAAGGTGAGACACAATACGTTCTAGTCCAGGGTCGGTCTTCCGGCGTCTTTTCCGCCAGTGTTGCGCCCGTGGTTCATGAGCGGTTTGATTTGGAGGCAAAATTATACATAATATTCGGAATAACGGTGGTGTTTTCCATAAAACTTTTAACTTTTTTCCGTTTTCTCCATTTTCTACCTGGTTTTAGGTCAATAATCTGTGCTCAATTTGCATTTTCCCCACACCGCTTCTTTCTCCATCATGATGAAAAGAGGCGGTATGGAAAGATTTGTTTATAAATATTTGCTGATTATAAAATAAAACCGTATCTTTGTCGGCAAATAGCTAACGAAACAAAACCATTTATCAAACAAAATCAAACAGGCTTATGAAGAAATGTTACGCAACCCTGCTGCTCGCCGCACTCTGCTCGACGGCTACGCTGGCACAGCAGCAAGACTCGCTCATCACGCAACCCGCGCCGGGCGAGACCATCAACCTCTATCGTACGACGACGGGCTATGAGTCGGTGTATTATTATGCTGTGGACCACCAGAGCACAGGCGACTGGCAACGGATGGTGTTCGGTGAAGATGGTGCGGTCTATCTTGAGAACCCCATCAACTCCATCTACACGCAGACCTGGATCAAGGGTTATCGCACGGAGGGTGACACCATTGCCTTCCAGCTTCCCCAGGCCATCTTCTCCGAGGAGGACTTCTTCTCTGGTGATACACGCTATGGATACTTGGAGCGCGTGCGCCCAGGAGAGCGAAACGGCAAGCAGACGCTCGTCCCCAACGAGGATCCCGCCGACCAGGTGCTCAAGTATGTATGGCATGGCGACTCGCTCAAGATGGTGCTCCCCGAGGGCGAGTTGATTGGCATGTGCCTTGCCAGCGGATCATGGACGAGCTATGCCGAGGCCACCTACAAGGGTGTGCGCATGGACAACAACACAATGGTACCGCCGGCAAGTGCCACGGTCAACGACGGTCTGATGCTCTATATGGATATGGAGGGGCAGTCGCAGCTCTATCCCGTGCGCTACGCTCTCGATGGCAGCGATGTCTATCTGGGCGACCTCTCGGCCAATGTGAAAGGCTACTGGATCAAGGGAACGATGGACGGCACGACCGTCACCTTCCCCGCCACCTCCTTCGTCGGCATCGACACCCTGACGGCATGCTATGTCTATGCCTCTTCTGCCGTGGTGGGCAAGGGCAAGGACGAGATGGGTACCGAGTTTGACAAGGCTTGCTTCTCTGGCGAGCCCCTCGTCTTTACCTACGATGCGGACAACAATTCCCTTTCCACCAAGGGTATCCTCATGGTCCACAAGAGCATGGATGACGACCGCAGCACCAACATCTTCGATGCCTACCGCTATGCCCTCATCAGCCGTTGGGACAAGAAGCCCGCAGCCCCCATGCCGCCGAAGCTCACGGCCTACCAGCCCTACGACCCGAACCCATGGGGAGGCCCGGGCGGTCTGCAGTACTCGCTGAGCTACTACTCTGCCGACTTCAACTATCTCGACCCGTCTTGCCTCTACTACAATCTTTATATCGATGGCGAGGTGGTCACGTTCTCGCCCGACGACTATGCCAACCTGACGGAGGAGATGACCGACGTGCCCTATGCCTTCACCGATGGCTACGAGTTCTATAAGTATGACGAGAACGACCGCACCATCTATTTCTACAAGGAGGTGAAGGAGAAGATCGGTATGGAGGCCTTCTATATCGACGGCGACGTGCGTCTCGGATCGGGTGTGGCGGAGTATTATCCCAACGGCGTGCCCGACGGCATCGATATCTCCGAGGCTTCCATGAAGCAGATCGAGCGTGTTGAGTATCGTGACCTCTCTGGCCGTGTGGTCAGTCGCCCGGCAAAGGGTATCTTCGTCCGCACCATTACCTACTCCGACGGTAGCCGTGCTACGCGCAAGGTAGTGAAGTAAGTTTCAAACTTCCGCAAAGTGTATCGTTCGCACACTTTGCGGAAGTTGTCGGTGTTTTGGGCGTGGTTGACGTCCGATAAAATGACAGTCTATGATAGCTCGATCCATGCTTGCTCATCGTCTTTCCCAGGATGAGATCAAGGAGATCTGCGTGCTTGCCCATGGGAAGCACAACGATCATCTTAAGGAGCAACTATACCAATTGACCCTTGACGACGATCGTCGTGTGGCTGTCAATGCACTTTGGGCGTTGACCCATTTTGCTTCCTCGGACTACGAGTGGCTCTATGCCAAGAGCCATCATCTGATAGACCGTTGCATCGTGGAGCAGGATGCAACCAAGCTTCGGTTGTTGCTCGCCCTTCTCCTTCGTCAGCCATTTGGCAAGGAAGACATCCGTACAGACTTTATGGAATATTGCTTAGTGCGAATCGCCGACTCGAAGTCGGCCTATGCCGTCAGGGCTCAGTGTATCAAACTTGCTTACGAGCAGATGCGCTATTGGCCCGAACTGCTCGGCGAACTGCGTCAAGTCCTCGACATGATCTGTTGCGAACCATTGTCGCCAGGACTTCGGTCGGCTTGGAAACAGGTGATAAAGAAAATAAATGCCGCCCAGTGACATCTATCAGTGGGAATAGTCGATGATACATCGGGCGCACAAATGAAAACTCCCTATGGCAGGCGGCCTTTGGCCGTCAGTCATAGGGAGTTCTATTTTCCAATCTATTCCATGAGCAGTACGCTCACGCATTACTTACACGTCGATCTTGATCTTCTTGGAAGCTGACGCAAACTTCATGGCCGCTTTCAGGAATCGCTGCTTTTGCTCCTTGGTGAAGTTGGGGGCAAGTTTCTGACATTTCTCCGATGTGGTCTGCAATTCCTCGCTCAGCTCCGTCATCTCCTTGGAGGCTGCCTCAAACTCGGAGGATCCGGGCTTGGCGGCGTTGAGCTTGTCGATGATGGCGGCATACTGGTCGGCATACTGCTCGAAGGCGGCTACGAGCGATTCGGCGTCGTTCTCGTCTATCTTCACTTTCTCAGGTGCTGCGGCCTCGGTGGTCGTGGTGTCCGTCGTGGTTGCGTCCTGCTTGCTGCCGCTTTGGCCACAGGATGTGAAGAGAATGGCGGAGAGGGTGAGGGTGAATAATAGTTTTTTGTTCATAATAGGGTAGTGATTGGTGAATGTTGCGATAGGGTGTGGTTACATCCAGAAGGTGTAGTGTCCCTCTTGGTCGGCGAAGAAATAGGATCCTTCCTTCGTGAACTTGATGCGGTACACGTCATACTTCGTGGCCTTGAGGGCATCCTTTAGTTTTTGGGGCACGTTGCCGAGAAACTTGTATCCGTTCTCGAAGCAGAGCACGCAGGCGTCGTTGGTCAAGTGAGCAGCCCACAGCTGTCCGTGAGTCTCGATGCCTTCCTTGATCCAGTCGTCCATATCCGTGCTGGAAGAGGCGACGTGGTCGGTGGAGACGGCAATCCAGTCTCCGTCGTCGTTGAACGTCACGGAGGTGATGGTCTCTTCGGCCTCGTTCCACTGGCGGAGCTTGCTCTCCAGTTTAGACGGGATGTTGGACCATTGGCAGCCGTTCTTTCCTACGAGGATGAGCCATTCGCCGTCCTCGGTCAGCTGCACGTCGTCGATGTAGTCGTCATCGTCGTGATACTTTTCGAGCGCGTCGGCCAGGGCCTGTGGGATGCCGGCCGTATAGGCATAGTCGTTCTTTCCGTTGAGGGCGAGGTCGCCTCCGGTGTCGGTGATGGCCACGTTGCGGCAGCCCCCCCCATTCGGAGATGTTCTGCTTGATGTAGTTACGGCCACGAGAGTTTTGGGCAAAGAGGGAGACGGTGAAGACCGTCATCAATGCCATTATGAATGCTGTTCTTCTCATACGCATGGTGAGTCGTCTTTTGTTATCTGATATTGTTCGTTTTTTATCGTTTCTTGCCCGCACGGCATGGTTCGACCGTGCGCCGTGTCGGTGGTTTCCTGCCATGGACGTTTTGCGTCTGTTGGTTGGAGTGAAAACTAATCGACACGACAAAGTTACTAATAAATTCCGAAAATCACAAATATTTTATAAGAAATATTCCTACTCCGTTCGATTTTCCCCTTATATCATTCTGCTTTCGTGTGAAATGCAATTGACTTTGGTCTTCTGATTGCGATATAAAGGCACGACGCGAACTATTTGCTGAATATTTCGTCAAATTGTGACTTTGTGAAAATATAGTATAAGTTTTTGTCATGATCGTCCACGGCATCTGGGCCTCTTCCGTGATGGTAGGAGATGCGGGTGGGGAAGGGGTGAAACCATCCGTCAATTTCCATGGGGACAGATGTGGCGCTGTGTGGTGCAATGGCCTTGACGTAGGTTGTCTTGTCGTCTGGAGTTCCGTACTGATAGTTCTTCCGGCAAAGATAATATTCTTCGTCGGTATTATTGAAGACGTATTTTCCGAATAGTTCCTTTCCTATGTTTCCGTTGATGGCATAGCATGTGTAGTGGCCGTTGGGGGTGGGGTCCTCGATATGATAGTAGGTCGGGATGACGAGTTTGAGTGCCAAGCCAAGCGCAAATCCCAGCATTGGGCCAACTATGATGCTGGCGCCGATGCAGATGCCCCAAGTTGCTCTCTTATATTTTTCATCTTGCCCTACGATCTTTACATCGGGGTCTGCGCTGCCATCATTGTTTCGTAAACCAGCTCCCGTTGCGGTTGTTCGCCTGACCTTTTTGTAAATGAAAATAAAAAAAAGGATGCTCGCGAGGGCCATAGACCACCCGAAAAGTGCAAAAGAAGTAATCTCCATGTTCTTTTTTAGATGTTGTTATGAGCATCGCTTAAAAGTTGCTCTTCTTTCAAGAAGAGATTAATTCTTTGTTTTTTCATAACTAAAAAGTTTTAAATTATACATGTGAGGAACTTACTGTTCCAGTTTTATTATACTTGGAATTTCCCATTTCAGACTTCCCGATACAAGCATTTTGCTTGTATTCTCTGCAGAGTAGCACTCCACTCCTAATGTACTATATGTAGCCACAGGATCGTTGTAAAGATTTATAAGAAAGTTTATGGCCTTTTCTCGCGACATTTGCTGTCTCGGGCGGGCATATGTGTATATTTGTTCCCCGTCTCTTCCTTTTTTTATTCCTATGGCTTCCCATGATAAATCCTCTAACTCAATTTTCATGATTAGTCCAGGCAGTCCAGTAAAGCAATAAGGTCCAGCGTCGTATGGTAGGTCTTCTGAGAACCATGCGGTGACGGTTCTTCCGCGGTAGAGTGTCGTAGCTTTTGAGCAGGCGTATCCTAATACGACCTGTTTTTCATCCTCATTAATACTCCACTGTATAATATTGCTCGGAAAGGCAAATGATATTACCATATTGTCGAAAGGAACACGATAGCTTATTTCCGTGTTTTTTGTTTCGCGGTTGGTCCAAACCTCGTATGGAACGGTCGGGTTAGAATAGAGGGCCACGCCTTTTGCTCCTTTGGCCATCAGTGATGTTGCCACGGAATCGTTTTGGTAGAGTGCTTCGTTGCGTGAGTAAATGTTGTTACGCCCCACGAGTATAGTTCGTTGCTCTGTGTGTGGTTGCGAAGAGTCATGGAGCTTCGACCATGTGAATAGGTAACGCACCTCCAAAAGCACGTCGTCGAGCGCTTTCTTGTTTCTCAGATTCAATGCAGTGAATGAGGGATTCTTGCCAAGCACAAAGGCTTGGCAAAAAGTTTGTACCGGGAAAGCTGCCAAAAAGGCTATTAATGCCCCTGGGACCAATAGATATTTGTGAGATATTTTCATATTCTATAAAATGAGATTTAATGACAGAATTAGATTTCGTGGAACAAGATAGAATGTGTTGCGTTCGCATTCTTGGGCGTTCACGGAGGTCATGCTCAGCTTTTTGGCATTGAGCAGATTATGAATGGAGAGACTCCATTCGGCAGTCTTTGTCCTATAATATGCTTTTAGATTTGAGAGAAAAGTATGGCTGTGGTCTTGCTGGCAATACAAGGCTTTGCAGACAACGCTCCATCTGTTGATAGTAGCCATTATCTTTCCGCTCAGCATAAAGCGAGTTGTAATCACGTCAGTGTAATCTTCTTTTTGTCTAGACATGCGACTGCGATTGATAAATGTATGAATTTCGGTTAGAACACCTTTGACGGGAATTATGCTCCCTCGCAATAAAATGCTGCTCTCGTAGAGGACGAACGGTAGTTTAGTGCCGTTTAGCATTTGCGATGAGGAAAAGCGTGTGCGATTCGCCTTTATGCCCACGTTGGCTTTCTTCCAATAAAAAGTTTTTGCCACTTCGCCACCTAAGTTTAGCGAATTGGTTCCGTAGGCTTGTGGTGTTAGAAAGAGTACCAAATGATCATTTCTTACGACTTTGTTTGTCATCATATCGCTATTTAGACGCGTGTATTCTATATGCAGGTTTCCAATCAACCTGTTAAAAGCATTAGCATAATTGAGCTTGGCTCCCAAGCGTTGATAATCCGTTGATGTTATCTCTTTTATGCTTGCCTGGGTCTGCTCGTAACTGTTGCGAATAATGAAAGCACGAAGGAGGTCGTCAGGCTTGTTGTCTTGGAACTCTTGTGTCCATTGAATTTGCAGCGACAAGTAGGGGGCCAATGGACGCTCTATTGTCAGGTTAGGGTCAATATGTAGTGCGTGCCGCTTGGGGTTTATATAGGGAGTGTATGCTGTAATATGGGAATAGACCAGCGGGATATAGCCATAGATCCGAAAGCGGGCCACGGTAGAGTGGATGGTCAAACCTATTCCTGCCTTTACCCGATTGTAGTGTACATTGTCATCAGGGGCAAAAGTATTCTCTGGTGATGATAACGAAATAGAGGAACACATTGTTGTGCTCAGTGTGGTTTTATCGGCTAACCCAAACCAATACGGGTCAATAATCCATCCTCCAAACTTTATTGTGGAGAGCATTTCTTGTCGCAGTTCTGCAAAATAGAAATGTTGTCTTACTTTTTGTAGTGCTTCGGCTGAAGGCGAGGGACTTGCCCCTGCTCCTTGTCTCAGCGTAAGGTTCTCATGTTTGTTGGAATAATGCAAATTGAACCTGGTGTCCAGCCCATTCACATCATTCCATCGATGTATCATTTGTAACTGATTGTCTAGTGTATATTCTTTTTGGCAAAGGTGTTCTTCAAGTCGTGTAGATTGTATGTCTTGGTTGACGTATGGTAGATCTCTCTTCCATGTACCAACGAGCTTGTTCATGAGGTAGCACCGTGGAGCGTTTTTCTCATATTTCAATAAATGGTCCACGTTTTGGAAAGCATTCCCAAAAGCAAGATTACGTTCGTGCTTTATTTCTTGTTTTCCAACATAATAAGCGCGTTCAATATCTGTATGTCCTTCGGTGTTTTCATTTATGGCAGTTACGGCATAACTCCATTTAGAGTTTTCTGCGTTCTTGTACAGTCCGTTAAGCGACAACGCCTTGCTCTGATTGGTCATGTAGTCATTTTGCCCAAGTATTGAATTCTGTGGCGTGGTAGTGGAAAGAATATTTTCTTGCAACATTGTTAATGGCACTGCATAAACACTCCGCAGCTGGTCGCCACTATTGTTTATGGCTGTCGTGGCAAAGAGCTGCTGCCGAGCATTGAACAGTCCCCCGTACAAATGTGCAGTATATACCAAGTTGCTTCTATTGCCGTCTCTATAGCCGCCGCCCATTTCCATCTTTCCCGATAAATTATCTTTAGCATTCGCTGATAGCTTTAAGTTGATCGCCACATCATCCGTTATACGGCTACCTTGCAGAGCGCGAATCGGTTGGTGGTGTTGCATCACGTCCACGGCAACAATATCCTTAGGGTCAATTCGGTCAAGAGCTATGGAGTATTTGTTTTCAAAAAGATTGTTTCCCTCGATCTGAAACTCCGTAATCTCTTTGCCATTGTACAATACTTTTCCCGCATCATTTACGCTAATACCAGGCATTCGCTCCAAAGTTTCGCGAAGAATCCTGTCATTCTTGTCTTTGAATAGAGCAATGTTGTAAGTTAGCGTGTCGCCTTTTGCTTCTATAGAGGTTGGCTTGACAAAAACCTCCTGCAGTTCGAAATTGCGGGGTTCAGCAACAAAGTCTATTGTCTGAGGTGTGTTGGCTATTTCTTTTCTCAGGGTGTTGATGTCGAAGCCAGAAACGTATAGGACGAGCCGCTTGTTGTCGCTCGAAAGAGTGACCGCATAGAGCCCCTGTTTGTTGGTTGTAGTATTAGCTACGATGCGCTCTCCTTTATCTGTTAGTGCTTTGACAACAATTATGGCATTTTCAACAGGCGTGTTGCCAATAAAGGTAACTCTACCCTCAATTTTGTTTTGGGCTGTACAGATGTTACAACACAAAGCAAAAAGTGAAAATATGATAACCATTAATTTCATTGTTCAAGACGTTTCTGCTTGCGTAGGTTTTGTAATACTCTCAATAGTGAAAAGGTCGTGTCTGTAGATGAGGATCAATCAAATAACAAACATCGCATACAATTTCGTGCCAAAATTACAAAGATTTCCTGTTAGTTCCAAATAATCTTCGAGTTTTTTGTTATTACGGCTGTTTTTGTCGTTTTTCCGGTCATGAGCATGTATAGGTCGCGATAAGTGTCATTTTGTGTTTGGAAGAGAAAGTGTATGTGTCATAGCGTTTCATCTCTTCTGATGCTTGTAGATGTATTTCCCCTCTCTTGTCTCTTATTGGCTTGAATAAATGAAACGTGGCGGTCGCCCCTGCGTGAGAAAGAGGGGTGATAACCCTTCCTAACTGCCCTGAAAAATGAATATAACTTCATCGGCCTACGAAGTTAACTTCATTGGCCTACGAAGTTATATTCATAGGGCTACGAAGTTAACTTCATTTTTTACCCCACTTTTGAGCCCAATCTGCGTGCGATTACTAAGTCAGTTCTCTTGCATGAGAAATCCACTTGTCCGCGTACCGCCTTCCATCCCGAACGGATCCCGAGACCATCCCGAAGGATGGGCGATGTTTTTTGGGCCTTCCCCAAGAGGGCAGGAGGGGGTGCTTTTGCCCACAACGGCCACTTTCGCCTTCCCTGCGCTATATATATAATAAGGAGAAAATAGCTTCCCAGTCGTAAGAGGCTCTTGTTTCCGTCCGTCTCGCCCCATTTTCTCTGTTCTCCTGCCCTTGTTTCGCCCCTCCAAGGCATCGTTTTCCCACGATATGGCCCCGTTCTGCCTCCAAGGCCGCCTCCATGACAAGGTGGTCGTGTTCCCTGAATATCCCCTTTTTCCTGCCTTTTCCCCCAAAACACCCTCTTTTTACCCTTATTTTGTAAAATAACGCGAAAAACTATCAACTTTCGCGAACTTTTCTTTCGAAACATTTGGAGGGTATTAAAAAACGCCGTACCTTTGCACCCGCTTTTCCGAACAAAGCATACGCCGAGAAAGGGAGAGCGATAAAGACAAGCGATCTTTGAAGAGATTTACATAAGACAGAGAGTAGTACAAGAAGCGGATGCTTCCGGTCATTTTGGCCTGGTCGCATCCGGGTAAAGAAGAAGAGCCGTCCAATTTTTGGAACAGGTGCTTTGAGCCCAATCTTCGGTACATCTGGATGAGCGTCCTTGAGAACAGAGACAAAGTCTTTCCCTTTTCGTAAGGGAAGTCAAACGGATATTTTACAATGGAGAGTTTGATCCTGGCTCAGGATGAACGCTAGCTACAGGCTTAACACATGCAAGTCGAGGGGAAACGATAGGGAAAGCTTGCTTTCCTTAGGCGTCGACCGGCGCACGGGTGAGTAACGCGTATCCAACCTGCCCATGTCTGGGGAATAACCCGTCGAAAGGCGGACTAACTCCCCATGGTCTCCGATGAGGACATCCGAATTGGAGTAAAGCTTCGCGGACATGGATGGGGATGCGTCTGATTAGGTAGTAGGCGGGGTAACGGCCCACCTAGCCTACGATCAGTAGGGGTTCTGAGAGGAAGGTCCCCCACATTGGAACTGAGACACGGTCCAAACTCCTACGGGAGGCAGCAGTGAGGAATATTGGTCAATGGACGCGAGTCTGAACCAGCCAAGTAGCGTGCAGGATGACGGCCCTATGGGTTGTAAACTGCTTTTGTGCGGGGATAACACCCTCCACGTGCTGGGGGTCTGCAGGTACCGCGCGAATAAGGACCGGCTAATTCCGTGCCAGCAGCCGCGGTAATACGGAAGGTCCGGGCGTTATCCGGATTTATTGGGTTTAAAGGGAGCGTAGGCCGTGAGGTAAGCGTGTTGTGAAATGTAGGCGCCCAACGTCTGCACTGCAGCGCGAACTGCCCCACTTGAGTGCGCGCAACGCCGGCGGAACTCGTCGTGTAGCGGTGAAATGCTTAGATATGACGAAGAACCCCGATTGCGAAGGCAGCTGGCGGGAGCGTAACTGACGCTGAAGCTCGAAAGCGCGGGTATCGAACAGGATTAGATACCCTGGTAGTCCGCGCGGTAAACGATGGATGCCCGCTGTGGCGCGCCTGGCGTGCCGCGGCTAAGCGAAAGCATTAAGCATCCCACCTGGGGAGTACGCCGGCAACGGTGAAACTCAAAGGAATTGACGGGGGCCCGCACAAGCGGAGGAACATGTGGTTTAATTCGATGATACGCGAGGAACCTTACCCGGGCTTGAACTGCAGGAGAACGATTCAGAGATGATGAGGTCCTTCGGGACTCCTGTGGAGGTGCTGCATGGTTGTCGTCAGCTCGTGCCGTGAGGTGTCGGCTTAAGTGCCATAACGAGCGCAACCCCTCTCCGTAGTTGCCATCGGGTGATGCCGGGCACTCTGCGGACACTGCCACCGTAAGGTG
>VOFG01003040.1_pt1:87500-147597 | contig 147597 bp, 104 predicted proteins | sample 5384171 | NCBI WGS metagenome assembly VOFG01 (sample SAMN12384726, study PRJNA508395) | human gut metagenome | isolation source: healthy gut F | host: Homo sapiens
GGCCAAGACCCGCGATATTTTCATGAGCATTGTCAATGCAAAGAAGAACGACATCACTCGCGAGAATGCCAACATGAATGCCGACACGCCGGCTGGCATGATGATGAAGTTTGCCTCCGAGACCACCAAGCCGTTCGTGGACGACTACCTGCTCTCTGAGGATGCGCGTCTGGCTGTGGAGCACAACTATCTCCACATCCACGACAAGGACTATTATCCCACCAAGTCGCTCACCTGTGTGCAGCATCCGCTCGACGTCATCCTGCGCAACGGATTCACGGCAGGTCACGGATCTTCCCGTCCGGCCAAGCGCATCGAGACGGCAGCCGTACTGGCTTGCATCTCCCTGGAGACTTGTCAGAACGAGATGCACGGAGGTCAGGCCATTCCGGCTTTCGACTTCTATCTCGCTCCCTATGTGCGCTATACCTACGAGGAGGAAGTGAGGTCGCTGGAGCAGTTTGAGGGTCGCAGTCTCGATGATCTCCGCACGGCAGAGATCAAGGACTATCTGGAGGCTCCGCTCGATGGTCTCGATGGCGACGAGCGCTTGCGCCAGTTTGCCATCAACAAGACTGTGGGCCGCGTCCACCAGGCCATGGAGGCGTTCATCCACAATATGAATACGATCCACTCCCGTGGTGGCAACCAGGTCGTCTTCTCCTCCATCAATTATGGCACCGACACTTCTGCCGAAGGCCGTTGTGTGATGCGCGAGATACTTAAATCGACCTATCAGGGTGTGGGCGATGGCGAGACGGCTATCTTCCCCATCCAGATCTGGAAGAAGAAGAGAGGCGTCAACTATCTGCCGGAGGATCCTAATTATGACCTCTACAAGCTCGCTTGCAAGGTGACGGCGCGCCGCTTCTTCCCCAATTTCCTCAACCTCGATGCCACCTTCAACCAGAATGAGAACTGGCGTGCTGACGATCCCGACCGTGCGCGTTGGGAGATCGCCACGATGGGATGCCGCACCCGTGTCTTCGAGAACCGATTCGGACCGAAGACGAGCGTAGGCCGTGGCAACCTCAGTTTCTCCACTATCAATATCGTGAAGCTCGCCATCGAGTGTATGGGTATTGAGGACCAGCAGGAGCGCGTGGACAAGTTCTTTGAGAAACTCGACGAAATGCTCGATGTGGCGGCCCATCAGCTCGACGACCGCCTCCAGTTTCAGGCCACTGCCTTGGCCAAGCAGTTCCCCATGCTCATGAAGTATCTCTGGATCGGAGCAGAGCAGCTCAAGCCGGAGGACACCATTGAGCGGGTTATCAACCAGGGCACGCTTGGTATCGGCTTCATCGGACTGGCCGAATGTCTTGTGGCCCTCACCGGGCATCATCATGGTGAGAGCGAGGAGGCACAGAAGTTGGGACTGCGGATCGTGACCCACATGCGCGACCGTGCCAACGAGTTCTCTGAGAAGTATCACCACAACTACTCCATCCTTGCTACGCCTGCCGAGGGTCTGAGTGGCAAGTTCACCAAGCGTGACCGCAAGGAGTTTGGCATCCTGCCCGGTATCACCGACCGCGAGTATTACACCAACTCCAACCATGTCCCCGTCTATTACAAGTGCTCAGCGCTTCACAAGGCCGAGGTGGAGGCTCCGTACCACGACCTCACGCGTGGTGGTCATATCTTCTACGTCGAGGTCGATGGCGATGCCACCCACAATCCTTCTGCCATCATGCGCGTGGTCGATATGATGGACCGCTTCAATATGGGCTACGGTTCGGTGAACCACAACCGCAACCGCTGCATGAAGTGTGGTTATGAGAATGCGGATCCTAACATGGAAGTCTGTCCGAAGTGTGGCAGTACGGACATTGACCGCCTCCAGCGCATCACCGGCTACCTTGTTGGTACCACGGAGCGCTGGAACTCTGCCAAGCTCGCCGAACTCAAGGATCGTGTCACCCATACGCTATAGCATCGTGCGATCTACTAATTGATAGAAACATATAGGGTGGGGGTGTGTCAAAATCGGCTTTTGGCGCACCCTCTTTCTTAAGCATATAATTCCATGAACGAATCTTCCACCAAACTACAGGACACCATCTCCGTCCTTCAGGTAGTACACGACACGATGGTCGATGGACCGGGCATGCGCACCACGGTCTATTGTGCTGGCTGCCCCAACCATTGTCCGGGTTGTCACAACCCCGAGTCGTGGGACATCCAGCATGGCACTCCCGTCTCTGTCGCCATGCTCCTTGATGAGCTCCTGGCCGATCCATTCGCCGACGTTACCTTCTCTGGCGGTGATCCGATGTTTCAGGCCGAAGCCTTCGCACGCCTGGCCGATGGCTTGCGCGAGCGCAGCCGCAAGACCATCTGGTGCTATACGGGTCTCACCTTTGAGCAGATCCTTACCCATCCCAGCCAGCGTGCCCTCCTCGAAAGGGTCGATGTGCTGGTCGATGGACCCTTCATCCTTGCACAGCGTGATCCAGACCTGGTCTTCAGAGGCAGCGCGAACCAGCGTGTCATCGACGTACCCGCCTCGCTGCGCCGTGGCGAGGTGGTGACAATACCGCATCCCGAGGACCTTTTTTGAGGCTGCTTCCCTGTAGGAGGGCAACGAAAACAGCGCACGACAAGAACCATGCTTCGCAAGGACACTGCATCCTTGTTTTGCAAAGTATAAGAAACAACGGGAGGGAGACAAGCAACCTTGTCTCCCTCCCGTTGTTAGAAGTCTATCACCGATTGGCGATAGCACAGGAATCGTAAAACTGTAGGTGTGGGCTTACTTCTTCACCGGACGGATAGAGAAGCCGAAGTAGCGGTTGTAGCAGGTCACCTCCTGTCCGTTGGGTGCTATGCAGAGATACTTGGCCTGCACATTGGCCTTCTCGTTGAGGGAGGAAGTCCAGTAGTAGCCGGAAGCGTTGCTCTGGAAGAGGATGCTGCCATACATACGGCCAGCGAACGGCATGAAGATGCTATTGCCATTGGGGCCGGTCACTCTCAGACCGCCCACGCCCATGTCGTAGTCCTCCTCCCAGGTGCAGTCTTCGATGAGCTCCTGCATCTCCTCTGGGGTCGGCATGCGCCATCCGTTGCCGAGCAACTGTGCGGCAGCATCGTCGCTCTCGTCAAGCACCTCCTTATTGTCGATGAAGCCGTCGAGGCCGTAGCCCACCGACGAGACATACTTGGTGAGCTGGTTGTAGCTCGTGCCGTGCTTGTAAGTAGCCCATTCATAGTTGTCCTTGCCTTCTATTTCGCCCCATGCGAAGTAGGTGCCGAAGTCCCACGGGTTCTCTGCGCCGAGGTTGCGCTGCGCCCATTTCACGCTCAGACCGAGATCTACGGCCTCCTCGTCGCCTGCCGGCGGCGTGGTGGGCTCTGAGAAGGTGATGCTGTCGGCGTTCTCGATGAGGGTCTTCTCACCGTCCACCCATACATACACATTGTGCTTTGTCTGTGCCTGCATAGCCATCGAGAGTGCACAGGCGAAAAATAAGGTCAGTATTTTCTTCATAATTGTTTTGATTTTTGGTAAAAGTGGGGCCGCTTGCAGCACGCTTGCTTTGGGCGGCCCCTGCTGTTATCAAATGAAAATTAAGATGATGTTTTACTTGATGATGATCTTGCGACCCTGCTCCACGACCACGCCGCGGTAGTCCTTGCCGATGCGCTGTCCGGCGAGGTTGTAACGAGGCTGATCACCCTGCTGTCCGTTGGCTGTGATCTCGGCGATGCCGTTGACGTAGAGCGTGGCGTCGTTGGAGAAGGAAGACTCGTTCTCCTCGTTGGTGTCGCTCTTGTAGAGGGCCGTCACGTTATAGACATGGTCTCCCGTGTTCACACCATGGTCGTCGAAGGTGGTCTGCGTTCCGCTGACCTCTCCCACGCGCTTGGCGTCGCGGTAGATGTAGTACTTCGTGATCTGATCCTTGGCGCCCACGACACCCTTCTCGAAGGTCACGTCGTCGATACCGAAGAGGAAGCTATTGTTGACGTCGCTCTTGTGGTGGATAGCGAGGAATTTCGTTCCCTCCTCCACATCAACGGTGATCTCCTTCCAGTTGGCCTCCTCAGAGATGGCGTTCGTGCCGTCGGCCTTGTAGGAGTTGATGAATTTGAAGTCGCTTGTCTTCGTGCCCGTCTTGGAGGAGAGCACGTCGAAGGCCTCGTTGTAAGGCAGCACGTTGCCCCACTCATCGACTACCGTCACGTTGAAGGCATAGAACTTGATGGTCTGTGCCTTGCCCGAGAGCTCGGGGGTGATGAGCCAGTTGTCGGCAGCGATCGGCATGCCTGCCACGCTGTTGGCATAGGGAGCACCAGCAAACTGGGCTCCGCTCTTCGGCGTAAGACCCGGGTTGCTTATCACGACGGGGAATGCGTCGGTGATCATGTCGGGGTTGAAGGCGAAGAAGGCGAGCGGCAGGTTCTGTCCGGGATAACTGTAGTTTTGGAAGAAGCCGCCTGCCAGACCCTTGTCGCCGTCGATGAGCGTCCACTCACCCAGTTCGGGGTCGAAGGCTGCATAGTCCTCGAAGTCCTCGGTGACAACCTCGGGCTGCGGCATGGACGGTCTGCTCCAGGAGAGCTTCACCGTGCCGTCGTCGCCAGGAGCCGTGGCCTTCAGGTCGCTGACGGCAGAGTAGGAAGAGCGGCGGATGCGTACGGTGGCCTCGTCGGTGGTGTTGTCCGTGTCGAGCATGTCGCCGTCAAAGACCACTTGGGCCTTGAGGGTGGCGTTCTCGCCGAGGTTGACGCCAGCATGGAAACTCAGCGTCAGGGTGTCAGACTCCAGCACGCCGAGGGCGCGGGATGCGGTAACGGTATCTACGGGGATATTGTTGCAGTAGAGCACGACGCTGTATCCGCTGGCCTTCTCCGCGCCGTAGTTCTTCACGGTCACGTTGGCCTCGAGTGTCTTTCCGCCCGTCACGCTCTTCGGAGTAGTGAGCTTGATGGCGGCGAGGTTGTGCTGCTTCTGGTCGAAGACGTTGATGTCGTCGATGCCGACGTAGGTCTTCTCGGGATCACCGTCGCAGATGGCGCGGAACTTGATGAGGACGAACTTCTCGTCGGCCCAGGGGGCGAGGCTCAGTTCCTTGCGCTCCCATCCATCGGCGGTCACCGTCGAGAGGTCATAGGTGTGGAGCTCGTGCTCCTCGGCGTCGGGTGTCTCGATGAGGATGCGCAGGCGGGCGCGCTCACCCTTCTTGGCGTAGAGGCTGAAGAAGAGTTTCGGATTCTCCGCGCCGTTGAGTGCGATCTTCGGCATATTCATTGAAACCTCGTCGCCGACCTGGATGTCATATACTCTGTCGCCGAAACCGGTATCTACGCTATACTGTCTCCAGCGCAGGGAACCAGCGTCGCCGTCGGAAGGATTGTCGTTGACGAGCATCCAGCCAGCAGGATTCATGCGGCTGTTGTGGATGTCATTGCCCTCGGTCCATACGAAACCGTTCTCCAGGTGGCCGTTGCTCAGGCTCTCCTTGAATGGGAGCGTGATGGCCGGGCCAACGATGAGCGGGTGGGTGCCGTAGTAGCCGCTATTGCCCGCGGGGTTGTCGGCACGTGCGCCGAGCTGGAAGATAGACTGCGTCACACCGTCTCCAGCTTGCGACTCGTCGGGATCAATAGGCAGGGTCATCTCGGTCACGCCCGGGTCGCTCGTGGCTACGAGGTCGCCGATGCTCATACCGTAGGTCGTCTTGATCATCTCGAAGAGCGACACCGTGACCTGTGAGGGATCGACATAGCCCTTGTTGGCACCGTAGTTGCGTGCCTCGGGCCACTGTGCGAGCACGTTGTTGCCGTTGTCGAGGAGTTTCACGCCCTCCGGGCTCAAGGGGACGTCGAGTCCGATATAGGCGGAGCGTGATGCCTTCGATCCTTCCTCGCCGTCGAGCAATGCCGTCACACGGTAGCTATGGTAGCCGTTGGAGGGCACGTCGTTGTCTTCGTAGGTGATCGTCTGGCCAGGCTTGCCTGCGCCGAGGGTAGCCACCTTCACACCATTGCGCTTGATGATGACACCGTCCACCTTGGAGAGCGGCTTGCCATCGACGGTCGTCGTCGGCAGCATGAAGCTCACTGTAGCCTTCAGCTTGCCCTGCTCGGCAGGAGTCACCTCCAGGTCTTCCACGGCTGCGGGCGACGTGGAGAGCGGACCCTTCTCGATGCTGAGGTCGTCCAGGAACAGCCAGTAGCGGTTGGCCTCGGCAGTATTGTCGTGGAATCCGAAGCGATAGGTCACCTCTTCGTCGAACGTCAGATAATAGGTGCGGGTCTCGAAGTCGTCTCCCTTCGGCTCAAAGGTCGGCTGGAGGGTCTTCGTAAACTGGGCGGGGTTGTCGCCCTCGCCGTATTTCACCTCGAAGGAGTTGAGCCAGTTGGTGGCTGCGTTGCGGATATTAAACTTGATGATATACTGTCTTCCGGGCAGGAAATGGATGGGGGGCGTGACGAGCCAGTCGTCGTTGCCGTTGTTTGCGCTGTACTCGCTGCGCATACTTCCATCGTAGGAATCATTCCATCCCCATGTCAGTCCGTCGTTGTTGGCGTCGATGACCGTGAAGACATCGGCATCATCGGTCGTGGCGAACGAAGTCTCCCAGTCCGGCTCGATGGGCTGGTCGGAACCACGAAGCGGGGCTTGCACCTGCTTGGCGGGCACTTGCTTCTGTTTTACCACCGGCGCGTCCACTCGGGTGAAGCGCGATGCATCAGGGAAGATCACGGGTGTGGGTGTCTTCTGGATTGCTGGTGCGTCGTCCGTCTGTGCCAACGCTGATAGTGAGGCCAGCGACAGCGGCACGAAAGCCAGTCTGAATAGTGATAATTTCGTCATCTTTAATATAATTAGAACATTAAGTGTATGATTTCATTTGATAATCGTCTCACGTCGATAGTCTGTCCGCAAAATTAAGACAATATTTTGATATGACCAACGATTTCTCCTGTTTTTTTCTCATTCCGCACTTTTTGGGACAAATATCGATGCACATTCCCATGAACGCTCTGTTTTTTTACCAGAAATCTCCCGTTGTCAGTCATGAGATACTGCAGAATGTTCACTCTTTATACATGTATGCGCAACCCCAAACGGCCGATAGAGATTAAACTGAGAACGAATGTAAAGTTTTGTTTTAAAAATCATCCCTTTTTGAACACTTTTAAGGAAATAATTGCTAACTTTGCCCCACCAATGAAACAGAACTACCTATTGACCCTGATTATGTGTCTGCTTCTTAGCTCTTCGCTATGGGCACAGGACGCGCGAAAACTCGTTGCCGACTTCGATAAGAAGGGCAGCGTGAAGGCCGCCAACCGCTTCTTCGACTACCTCGATCAGGAGCAATTCACCGACGAAAGAATACAGTTTGCCACCAACACACCCACAGACTCTCTGCGCAAAGAGGTGTGGTATTGGGCTGGAGAGTGGTTCAACGATACCCAGGAGTATGGGCTCGCCCGCCAATATGCGCTCCGCGCACTGCCCCTCTACCGTCATGACAATGCCGCCAAGGGCGACTGCCTCAATCTGCTGGCCATTATCGGTGTGCGGCTGGCCGACTTCCCTGCAGCCGCACAGTATGCCACGCGTTGCGTCCGCATCTACAAGAAGCTGCGCGATCCCGACCAGACTTCCTCCGCCCTCAATACCTTGGCGGGCATCAACCTGGCTGCCAACCACCCGAGACAAGCTGAAAAGCACATCCTGCAGGCGCTACGCTATGCCTCCCGCGCAAACAACCGACCGCGACAGGCCGTCATCAATGGCATGGCGTCGGAAATCTACTATAAGCTCGGCAATTACCAGCGTTCGCTTCAATATGCGCAAAAGGCATACGTAATCGACTCTCTGCTTGGCAATGAGGGAAAGATGGCCGTCCGGCTCACCATGCAGGGGGCGGCACTGGGCGGAATGAAGCGTGACGACGAGGCCGTCGCCGTCTATCAAAAAGCTATTCCCACGCTCCGCAGCGTGGGCAATATCCACTCCCTCGGCATCGCTCTCAACCAAATGGGTTTTATCCTTTTGAGACAAAAGCAGGAGCAGGCGGCCGTGGAGGCTTTCCGCGAGGCATCCAGCATCTTCTCGAAGATGGGCGACCTCTATAATGGGTGCACCGCCCGCAAGGGCCTCTATGAGGCTTATTGGAACCTCAACCCCGATAGTGCGCGCCATGAGTTGGAGCGGTTCAACGCTCTCCGCGACTCGCTCTACTCCACATCGACGGCCAAGGCGTTGGCTCGCTACGAGGCAGAGTTTGGCAACGATCAGCTGCGCGAGGAGGTATCGGCGGGTAAGAACGCCCATTTACGTGACCTGCTCATCTCTGCAGCCGTCTTGTTGCTGCTCATCGGCCTTTTCCTTTGGGTGCAGCACCGTCGCACGCGGGCCCATCGGGCACAGTTGCGCCGACTCTTCCAGGAGTTGCACCGTCTCGAAAGTCTTTCTGCCCCTGCGGCAGCCGAGACCGTTGTGAATCCTGAGTTGACAGCGCATTCTTCCGCTGCTGATACAGAGGAAGACTCTGCCACGCCCATTCCTTCCTCCCAAACGACACCATCGCCCGATAGTGTGCAACCTTCCGTGGAGTCGTCGCCCGCCGATATGGCCGATACGCTCTGTCGCCAGGTTATCGAGGTGGTGCGATCGGGAATGGCCAAGGGCGAGGTGAGTGTTAGCGCCGTGGCTTCCAAACTCAATATGGGCGAGCAGACCTTCCGCCGCCGCTTTGTCTGCGAGACGGGACAGCAGCCCAAGATGTTCATCACTGCCATCCAGATGGACCTTGCCGCCCGCCTGTTGCTTCAGGATAGCTCGCGCCCCGTGGGCGAAGTGGCACGCGAATGTGGTTTTGACGAGGCCAGTGCTTTCTCCCACGCTTTCAAGAAGGCTTACGCCTGTTCTCCGACGCAGTATCGCCAGGGTGCTTCGCCGGCATAAACATATATATAATAAGGTATAACGCTTCCCAAGGAAGCTGGTTAGTTTTCCTCAAGAATGTCCTGCAAGTCGTGGATGACGGTTTGCAGGCATTGTTGTATTTGTGGTTGCTCCAAATCGTTGATATGCTCGGGCGACAAGGAGGTGAGGGCGTCGATACAACCCATTTGCATCATCGTGGCAATGGGTAGGAGCTTATGGGCGATCTTGCTGATATCGGTGGTGGAAGAGGGCGTCTCGGTGGGGTTTGCTGCGTCGGTAGAGCTTGTGGATGGGTTTTGTATCTGTTGTAACAAGACGAGATACTGCGCCAACTCCTGACGGACCGTTCGGACAATCTCCTCGGCCGCCTCGGGGTCATCGTCTGCAAAGGCAACGAGCGGTGCAAAGCGAGGAGGTATGGAGGTTGACTGTGAGGGTGATGGAACTGTATCGGAAACGTGATCCTGCGATACACCGAGAACCTTGGCGAGCGCATCGACACGAAATGGTTTGAACAGGCAGTCGTCGAAGCCTACCTCTTTCAGCTGGCTGAGGATGCTGCTGTCGTGTGCCGTCATTGCCACTACCCGCATGTGGGTGTGGTTCAGGTGCTGGATGATCTCCATTCCGTTCATCTCTGGCATCTCAATGTCCATGAGCATGAGGGAGGGTTTCTCGTTGTGGAGGGCGGTGAGTGCGTCGGTGACATGATGGCAGACGATGACCTTCTCTGGGGCGATCGGCAGACGGCGCAGCATCTCTTGCAGCAGTTGCAGCTGCAAGGGGTCGTCATCGAGCAGGAGGATTTTGGAGTCTTCCCATTCCGCAGCGGGTAGGCTGGGAGTAGTTTTGGCGGTCTCCTCCATCTCCGCATCCTCTGTTTTCTCTTCTAGCGGAATGGTCACGGTGAAGGTCGATCCGTGGCCCACTACCGACTCCACCTGGATCTCACCGTCCAGGAGCGAGGTCAGCTCATGGGTGATGGACAAACCGAGTCCAGCCCCCTCGATGCCTTGTGCGTTCTTTAGTCGGGTGAAGGCTTGGAAGACGTCGTGCTTCTCCTGCGTCGTCATACCTTTCCCCGTGTCCTTTACCGCCACCGTGAGGCGGAATGCCTTCTCTTCTTCGTTGTCGTTGGCAGATAGGGTCGCCACGACGCTGACGCTGCCCTGCGTTGTATATTTTACCGCATTGCCAACAAGGTTGTCCAATATCTGGCGGAGGCGGAAGGCATCGGCGCGGCAGATGGTACCCTTTCCGCCCTGCTCCGTCTTTCCGTCTGTCTTGTCCTGCCATGCCAGTACCATTTGCAGACCCTTTTCCTCGGCCTTCAGCCGATGGCCTTCCACACACTCCCGAAGTAGTTGCGAGGGCGAGAAATTGACGGGATGTACCTTCATCAGTCCGTTCTCCAGTTGATGGTAGTCGAGGAGTGAGGCCACGAGGTGGGAGAGGTGTCGCGCCGAACCCTGGATGTGGTCCAGACATTCCCTGCCACGGGGTTGATCGACATAGTCTCTCATCATGTCGATGAAACCTGATATAGAGGCGGCGGGTGCCTTGATGTCGTGGGTGATGGTGAGGAGGAGTCGCTCTCGCTGTTGCATGATGCGCTGGATCTCCTCGTTGGCGTGCTCCAGGTTCTCCCGATAGATACGCTCTCTGCGGTTGTCGCGCCAGACATAACCTATTAGGATGACGGCGGCGACGACGGCGACGATAGCCAGCATCCCCATCTGCCACAACAGGTGACGCTGTGCCGCCATGGCCTGGTTGATACTTTGCTGTATCGACTTGCGCTCCCGGCGATGCACCTCACGGAGCTGCTGGGTCGATTTCAGGGCAAGTTGGGCGTTGATCACTTTCAGATCGGCCATTTCCTTGTGTACCGCCTTTGCCTGGTGGCCTGTCGTCACCCGTTCCTTGCGGTCCACCTGCTTGAGGATGGTGACCACGTTGCTCGCCACGTTCACCGGGGTGACGACCGTGTCTATCACGGCCGTGTCGTTGTCCACCTTGATGCTCACCGTATCGGCGCGCTCCTTACGGAACACATCCGCCACCCTGCGGAAGAAGCCCTTGCGCGTCTTGACCACTTCTACGACCGTACTTTTCTCCTGCACCTTCTGTGGGGTCTTGGGGTGCACGACGACGGAGTCTTCTCCTTTGTCGAGGCTTTCCACCTTCTCGTGCAGGTAGTTTCTCCCAGTCCTTTCCTTCATGGCCTCCGAGAGTTGTTGCAGATTGGCCTGTTCTGCCTTGAGTAGCGAGGACATCACGCTGTCAGCGGCCTCTCGCTTGCGGATATATTCCCGCGAGGCGTGATTGATGGCAAAGATAGATTTCGTGTTGCTATAGACCAAAGCGATGGCCAGGAGCAGCACGACGGCCACGGCGCAATAGCCGGCGGCGACCTTGAAGGGGATTGTATTGCGGTGCATGATGGGTGTTCTGTCGTTTCAGGATGCTAAGATAATACAAATCTGCGACGTGACAAAACTTTGTCGGTACTATTATCAAGATGGAGGTGGATAGCAAAAAGAGCAGGCCATTCCACAATGACTTGCTCCCCTTGACTGCCTATACCTTGGAAGGCAATCCGTAACACACTTTCCCAAGAGGTGTCCTTACTCTGCCGTCTGCTCTGTTTCGACAGGCTGATCTGCCGGCTCTGCGGGCTGATTTACCGTGTCGTCGGAGTCCGTTGTGACGACGGTATCTGCAGGAGCGACGAAGCTGATAGAGTCGGACTGCATCGTACTTACTGGCTCATTCTGAGCGAAAACGTTACCTACTGAAACCATAACCAACGCTGCGACTGCTGCAAAAACTAACTTCTTCATAATGTTTATCTTTTAAATCGTGAATATTAATTGTTTTGTTGAGCTGCCTCGTTGTGTCTCCATTCCTTGGCGGGCTCACTAATTATATCACAATCTGCGTGCCAACTTTTGGCATGATTTCGTAAGTCGTTGATACATAGCAAGAAAATGGTTTTGGCACGAAAAACGGTGGTGTGGAAAGTGTGGAAATAGTGTGGAATTTTTCTACAAAAAAGTGTGGAGATGCCACCGTGGCATCTCCACACTTCCCCATAGGTGGGGACGAGGCCCCATCCTGGCACGCGGGTTCATGCCGTCTTATATCCCGTATTTCTTCATCTTATTATATAAGGTCTTGCGATCGATGGCGAGGAGTAGGGCCGCCTTGCTCTTGTTGCCGTCCGCGGCTTGGAGTGCATGGACGATCCGTTGCCGCTCCGTCTGCTCGTCATGGAGGGTGATGGGGTCTGTAGGCTGGGCGTGGTTCATACACTGATCCAGTTCCTTCACACCGATGTAGTCGCCTTTGGTCAAGAGGACGGCTCGCTTCATCACATTGTTCAGTTCGCGGAGGTTGCCGGGCCACCCGTAGGAAGCTATCCGTTCGGTAGCCTTTCGGTCGAAGCCGACGACGTGGCGTCCCAGTTCTTGGTTGGCCTGTCGGACGAAGAGGTCGGCAAAGAGGAACAGGTCCGTGCCGCGGTCGCGCAGGGCGGGCATGTGGATTGTAAACTCGTTGATGCGGTGGTAGAGGTCCTCGCGAAACTTACCCTCGGTCACTCGCTGTTCCAGGTTTTCGTTGGTGGCACAGACCAGACGTAGATCGATGTCGATCTCGTGGGTGCTGCCGACTGGACGTATCTTACGCTCCTGAAGCGCGCGGAGCAGTTGCACTTGTACTTCGTAGTTGAGGTTCCCCATCTCGTCGAGAAACAGCGTGCCGCCGTTGGCCGTCTCGAAGGCACCCTTCTTGTCTTGGTCGGCACCCGTAAAGGCTCCCTTAACATAGCCGAAAAACTCCGAGGCTGCCACTTCGCGTGGGATGGCGCCGCAGTCAAGGGCAAAGAACGGTTTGTCGGCACGCGGACTCAGTGTATGGATGCGACGGGCGACATACTCCTTTCCCGTGCCGCTCGCACCGAGGATGAGTACCGACATCGGCGTGGGGGCCACCAGCGACACGAAGTCATAGAGTCGGCGGGAGGCCTCGCTCTTGCCCTCGATGTAGCGGGGCACGGTGTCTCCTCCCTCCGTCGTGCCATTTGTTGGCTGGGCAGCTGGTGCGCTGGCATCGGACAGAGGGGTGGGGGGCTGTGAGGACGCATGAGCCCTCAGCGCCTCCTGGATCTTCTCCAGCAGGATGTCGGGCTGAAACGGTTTGGCGATATAGTCGGTGGCACCCGCCTTCATGGCGAGGACGGCGTTCTGTACCTCGGCATAGCTCGTCATCACGATGAAAGGAATCCGCAGGTTGTGGTCCTGCGCCCATTTGAGCACGGCGAGGCCGTCGTGGTCGGGCAGGCGGAAGTCGGAGAGGATCAAGTCGCGATCTCCGTCCTTCTCCAGCAGGAGCAACGCGCCCTTGACCGAGGTGGCTTTCTCCACTTCGAATCCCTTTTTTCTCAACCATGTCTGAATCAGGGTGCCAAACGACAGGTCATCCTCCACAATCAGTATCTTTGCCATATCTTCAGGTCTCTTGCTTATTTGTAGATGCAAAAGTAAGGGATATGCTAAAGTCTGGCAAGAAAAAAATAATAAAAAACAATAAGGCTTATCAGGAAAATGGCGTGACAAGGTCGTTGTGGGGTAGGGGAAGTGGTGGGTGAAACCATCCTAACTGGATGAAAAATGGTATAAAGTCGTGTGAAAAATCTATCACGACGGCTAAAATGGTAGCTGCAGACTTGGAAAAAGGCTACAAAATACGTGTAAAAAAGGCTTTTTTAAGGTCTTGATACTTTTTTACAACACTTTGTATGATTTTTACAACAACATAATTTCCAACAAGTTATACCTTTGCCGCCAGAAACTGAAGTAAAATATCTGTCCAGTGAAGAAAGAAGACCACGACATCCGCCACCAGCGGCTTCCCCATGAAGCCCATGCGCATCTTCCACGTCGTCCATCCCACGATGAGTTTGTGCACAATGTGGTACGCCTGATTATTGCCTCGATGCCTGTCCGCAGGCATGGTGTGGCTGAGATCGCGTCGAGCCTGTCGCTCGGCGAGCAGACTTTCCGCCGCCATATCTTTGCCGCCACAGGACTTGCGCCGAAAGATTTCATCACGAGTGTGCAGATGCGCGAGGCCGCAAGGTTGCTCATCGATTGTCAGGATGTTCGGATCCGGGATGTGGGTTGCCGCTGTGGATTCGACGACGCGAGCGCATTCACCAACGCCTTTAAGAAATGTTATGGCATGGGGCCGAGACAATTTCGCAACCTACACAACGATGAAGCAGAATAATAAAAGAACGGAAGCGAAATTAGGGTGTAAAATGTACAAACAGTTGTGTTTTTCTATCAAAAGTTAGCAAATTGCGTTATCGAAGCGAATGTTTGCGGTTTTTGTAAGATATTTGCAACTGTTAATTTGGGCCTTTTACTTAACTTTGCAGCGTGATACCACGTATTGCAGACTTAGACAATCACTGAACATAAAAAACTAAATAGAGTATGCCGAAGAGAAAGACCATTTGTACCGCCTTCCTCCTCCCGCTGACACTCACCGGTTGGAGTCTCCACTGCACCGCGCAGAAGGAGCTCTCTTGGGTGGGCGGCACCGTGTTCGTCTTCGGCGATGTTTTCGAGGCGGGTGGGACCGTTCGCCACCGCTTTCTGCTTCGCAATGCTGGCGAAGCCACATTTCATATCCTCTCTGCCCGTCCTGGCTGCGACTGCACGTCGGCGGTCTATGACACCCGCAGCGTGCAGCCCGGTGACACGGCGTGGGTAGAGGTCAGCTATGACCCGCATGGACAGGAAGGGCCTTTCCGGGAGCGCGTTCGTGTCGAGACCGACAGTCCCGCTGGCTGCAATACCTTATTTATTAAGGGGACGGTAGTGCCGTCAGGCGATGGGGGAGACAGGCCATCCGCCGCCCGTCAGGAGGTCGGGACGGCGGAAGGACGCGACTGAAGAATCACTATTTTCCAATCAATTTTACCCATTAGTCTATGAAAAAAAACATTCTATTCATGATGACGCTCCTGTTGTCCACTCTATGGGCGCAGGCAGCGAGGGACTGGAATCCCCCGTCGGGGAATCAATATCCGTCCCATGCCGTAGTTTATGCGACGCTTTTTGATGCGTCGGGGCAGGAGGTTGACAATGTCGCCGATATGCGTGTTGGTGCGTTCATCGATGGTGAGTGCCGTGCAGCCGCAAACCCAGTAGTTCGCGAAACCCCTAACGGGGGGCGGTATATCTACACGCTCCGCATCGGTGTGAACGATGCCGACAAGGGCAAGAAGGTACAATTTGTGCTTCACGACCCTTCGGAAAATGAGTATGTACTTCCTGAAACCATTACCGTGACGGGTGGTGACGAGACGGTTGGGGGTGTTCCTTCAAATCCCTTCCATCTGACGTTTACTCCCATAACGGCGATCAATGGACCATCAGAGCTTCATGTCAACATGGGTGAGACGGTCAATCTGCGCGAGAAATTTAGTTTCGAGCCAGAAGGTGCGTCGCTCCCCGAAGTCCTTCCGTGGGTTAAAGATACCTGTAGCAGCTTTACTATCGTGAACGACGTCCTGACACCTGTACGAACAGGCAGCTGGGCTTACTTCGACCTGTCTATTAGTGGCTGTTGGCATCGTACGGAACTTTTCATTCACCAGCCGATCACGGGTCTCGCTATCAACGACACGGATTATCCTGGCGGCGTGATCACTGTCCCTGTGAATGAAGATGTTATGCTCAACAGGGCGTTGAAAGACATTTTGATAATCCGTCCGGCCAACGCTACAGAGAAGGTGAAGTGGACCCCGTCAGACCCCACGGCCATTGTTGATACGCAGGGAGGATGGTGGAATCCTGTCAAGCCGGGAACCTATACAATGACGGCCACTGCACCGGGTGTAGATCCCGTGACGGTGACGGTCAAGATCATCCAGCCTGTCGAAAGGATGACTCCTAATTACGAGCAGATCTACCTTCGTGTGGGTGATGAGCTGACACAGTATCTCCCCTATACCTATACGATTTATCCCGAGAATGCCACCGACAAGGAGGCTGGCATCTCCTATGGCATCAGCAGCGAGGATGGTATCTTGCAGCGCAATGATGATGGTACCATCAAGGCGGTGAATTCAGGAAGCACCACGGTGTGGGTTTACCACAAGGACATTCCTAACGGACCCATTAGCCTTTCTGTCTATGTCATTGACTTCCCGTCGAAGGAGTCCTTGGCGGTCAAGAACGACCCGTTCTCCGTGACGCTTGCAGATTATGAATTGTCCAAGGTTGATATCTATCAGCGCCTTGTGGGCAACATCGAAAACACGGGAACGATCAACTTCCCCCATGAGCTCGATTTTGCTGAGGACACCGCGGGTGAAGGTATTCTGACATTGTACACCGACGGCGACGGCAAGGTAAATGAGGTTTGGGCCAAGCAATATGGCTCTACTGCCGTGAAGTGGACTTACAACCGAACCGCCATGGGCTTCAACGAAGATGGCTCTTTCAATGCAGACAAGGAGTACAACTTCTCCGTTGGTTTCAAGCTGAACATCGTGGAGGGTCTTGCAGACGTTTGGTTAGATAGGTTGCAGATGGACGTCAATGACACCGAGGCTGTGATTGTAATTAAGACCAGACCCGAGAATTTCTTGCTTGATGAGAAGCAGCTCACATGGAGAATTCCTCCTTATAGTGATACGGACGATACACCCGTTTTGGAAATCGGCGATCGCATTGAGGGAAAGAACGAGTGGAAGGTCACGGCCAACCGCCTTGGAAATTACAACGTGGGTATCTTCTATGGCCAGATAGTCCAGGAAGGCAGTGTGGAAATCGGCCAACGTCTCTTGCTTGGTGAGGGATGGAGTTGGATCTCGCTCTTTGCCAACAAGGTCGGCCAAGATATCTTCTACAAGTATTTCTATGACGCACAGGAGATTCGATCGCAATATATGCTCGTCTATAACGATCCCGAATATGGATTCTTTGGCGACCTCACGGAGTTGACCACGGCGGAAGCCTATAAGGTTTGCGTCAAGGATGGTGCTCACTTCGATATGTTCCTCTATGATGGCGGTGTGTACAACTATAATACAGGCCGTGATATCAACCTTATGCCTGGCTGGACGTGGGTGAGCAATCCCTACTGCTTCGACCACGATTTGCAGGTGGCTCTCGGCAAGGCAACCTTTGCCAACGATTCGCGCATCGTCTCCAAGAATGATGGCTTCGCCACCTTCCAGGACGGCCAGTGGGTAGGAACGCTCACGCGCTTCAACGCAGGCGAGGGCTACCTGGTCTATAACGCTGCTGCAGAGAATGCCTTTGTGTCGTTTGCCGCCGAGGGAGTGATCCCGAAAGCCGAGCCGCGCAGCGTGGCTTCCGCCCGCCGTGCCGCCGAGCAGAGCGTGTGGAGCTATGACGGCAGTCGCTTTGCCGATAACATGAGTGTCATCTGCCAGCCCACGACGGAACTTGAGGCCGACCGCTACACCATCGGTGCCTTTGTCGGCGACGAGTGTCGTGGAGAAGGCCGGATGATCAATGGCCGCTTCTTCGTCACCGTCCATGGCGAGATGGGCGAGAAAGTCAGCTTCCGCCTCTATGACGCATTGACGGGCGAATACATCGTCCTCGACGACGCTGTGGACTTTGCCTCCACCGTAGGCACCTATCAGCGTCCGATGGCACTCAACACCCCGACGCTCACGGGCATTGACAGCGTCACGGGCGACCAGAGCGTAGCCGTCTATCTCGATGGTGGCCGTGTGGTCGTGGCGGGTGTCGCCGCGGAAAGCGTTGAGGTCTATAATGCCTCGGGTATGCGTGTCGCCGCCGAGGGCCTGGGCACGGGCGTCTATGTCGTCCGCGTCAAGACCGCCTCGGGCACCATCACCCGCACCCTCTTCAGACGTTAGTCTCTCGATGGGCCTCCTCCCACGCCACCGCCAAGGAGCGGAAGCGCGGCGGGAGGCCCTCATAAGATATGTGACCACCGAATCCCAAGAATAACCAAAAACCGACCACGCAATGAGACAGAGCACGCCAGGGCACAGACACCGACTCGCGGCAAGACTTTCAGCAGCCATTCTGATGGCCTGCTCTTGGGCCATTGCGCCCGTCTGCGCGCAGGATATTTCGCAGATAGCCAAGAGCGACCCGCTCATCATCACCGGCTCCGTAGGTACCAACAACACCTACTTCCACAGCTCCGCCGGGCTGGGATATATGTCGCCGCTGAGCAATAGCTTCTTCGCCAATCTCAACTTCAACATCTACGGGTTCTCGATGCCGTTCTCGATCTACTTCTCGAACGACAACCTGAACTTCAGCTATCCCCAGTTCTCGTTCAACCTCAGTCCGTCGTACAAGAACTTCACCGCCCACATCGGCCAGTCGTCGATGCCCTTCTCCCAGTATGTGCTCAACATGTCGTTCAATGGTGTGGGACTGGAGTGGCGCGACAAGCAGTTCCGTGCCTCCGCCTTCTATGGTGTGTTGCGCCGCGCCGTCAATGACAACCCCGATGATCCCACCGCCCGCATTCCACAGTACCGACGCTACGGTTGGGGAATCTCGGCAGGCTACAGTAAGGGCGGCAATAGTATTGACCTCTACTTCCTTCGTGCCTACGACTCGGAGAGCTCCATCGATGAGCGGTGGCGTACCCGTGTGCGGCCGCAGGAGAACCTCGTCCTCGGACTGAAAGGACAGTTGAGCTACAAAAACTTCCTCTCGCTGGCCGCCAATGTGGCCACGTCGGCTTTCACCGCCGACCGCGAGTCGCAGCAGGTCATGACCGACGAGGCACGTCGGTTTGACAAGATCTTCGAGACCCGCTACACCTCGCGTCTCCGCTTTGCTGGCGACGCCACGCTCGGACTGACGCTGAAGGGTTTCAACGCGAGCATTTTCTATAAATACATCCAGCCCGACTACGTCTCGCTTGGAACGTACTACACATCCAACAACTACCATACGCTCGGCCTCAGTGCCGGGACGACCCTCTTCCGTCGCCTCACGCTCAGCGCGTCCTTCTCTGGACAGGAGGACAACCTCGCCAAGCAGCAGCTCTATACCACCCGTGGTTATGTCTATAACGCGATGGCTTCGCTCCGCGTCAGCGACCGGATGAACGTCACGGCGATGTACAATGGCTACCTGCAGTCGCAGGGCGATGGTACGGCACAGGTCAACGACACCACCGAGATACACCGTGTGCTCCACTCCTTCAGCCTCGTGCCGACCTACAATCTGCCCGGCGAACTGTTCGACCACACCATCTCGCTCTCGGCCAACTACACGGAAAACCGCGACCTCAACAAGTTCTCCGTGGGACAGACCGACGTGAAGACGCTTGCCCTGGGTGCGTCCTACAACCTCAATGTGAAGCCTTGGGAGACCAATTTCACCTTCTCACTGAGCCACCAAAACACCAAGGGCTTCAATTCGGAGTACTCCTCCGATGTGGCTTCGATCTCCACGGGACGCTCCTTCCTCAAGGAGAAGAACCTCAGCACGTCGGCCACGGTGTCGCTCAACTACAACGAGGTGCGCCACCACTCCAAGAGCCTCTCCATGGGCGTGGACCTGTCGGCGAGCTACACCCTCAAGAAATACCACTCGTTCAGCCTTGGAGCCTCCTTCAGCCAGTATGGCGACGTCAATCTGGAGAAGACGAGGAGCACGCTCGACAACCGCGACGTGAGGCTGACGTTCAACTACCTCTACACCTTCACGCTCCTCCAAGTGAGTGCGAAGAAGAAGGATAAGAAGGAACAGAAGGAGAAAGGCAGTAAGGGCCGGTGATCCCATCTCCCGCCCCAATGCCTCGACCGCCACACGATACCGTACAGGATCGTGATCCCACGCCTAAGCCGACCTCCGTTGGCAGCTGGCGTCACCAAGACCACCCTCGCCGCCGACCCCGTTCCGGCGGGAAGGCTGGAAGGAATGCCAAGAGACCATCATCCTCCAAATACCACGGCCCGACGTGGTAGGCGGGGGGAAACAAAACCAATACATAGAGAACATGAGACTGCGAAGATACACCGCCACACTGATGCTGGCCCTGTTGAGCCTCGCCGCCGCGCTGGCCCAAAGCGTCAACGTCAATGTCATGCCCTTGCGCGACGTGCTGCCGCCGCAAGTGATGTACTATCTGTCCAACCCCGGGCAGTACTTCAACATCACCGTACAGAATCCCTCCACCGAGGCCCAGCAGATCTTCTTCGGCGCGGAGCTGCGGCAGGTCACGCCAGCCTCGGGGCTTGAGGTCGTCGTGCCGGCCAAGACCATGCCGCGCCAGCCTATCGAGGTTGGTGCGGGTGCCACGCGCGTTCTCACCGCAGCGGAGATGCGGACGATGTTCAACCACGTCCGATCCTCGGACGTCTCGATGCCGTCCAATCTGTTCTCCGATGTCACCTCTGGTTCCTTCGGCAACCTGCCTGAGGGTACCTACGAGATCATCATCAATGCCTATCAGTGGAATCCGAACACCCCCACGCCTGTACTGATCAGCAACCCTGCTCTCAGCCGTACGATGTTTCGTGTCTGCTACCAGGCAAAAGCTCCCGAGTGGCTCATGCCCGTCTCCACGGGTGACTTTGAGAACCGCGACATCGCCACTCTCGTCAAGCAGACCCCCATCCTCACATGGACTGCGCCGCAGGTCAACTGCGATCCGAAGCCGCGCAACTATACCTACGACCTGAAAATCGTACAGCAGATGCCACTCCAGGATCCCCTGGAGGCCATCGAGCGCAACCCCGTGGTCTATCAGGTCACGGGCCTCACCGTGGCGCAGTGTATGCTGCCTGCGAGTATTGTCAACGGATTATCTCCCTTTGAAACCTATGTCGCGCAGGTCACGGCACGATCCAATGCCACACAGATCGGTGCGCTCGACTATATCAATATCCAGAACGACGGACGCAGCCAGTTGCGCCTCTTCCGCATCAAGGACTATTCCTCCAGCTCACCCGACGGGCGTGTGACCTTTGCGCCGCCCGTGGTCAGTGACCCGATGATGGCCGCAGGCGCTGACACGCTCGCCCCCTCGCGGGCAGTCACTATCGACTGGCAGGCACCGAAGTCGGACAACCCGTCCACGCTTCCCGTCACCTTCTCCTATGAACTGAAAGCCGTCGAGGCGGTCAAGGATATGGATCTCTCCAGCGAGGCGGCCCGCCGCAGCTTGATGGAGAGCCAGCCAGCCCTCTACGAGGCCAAGAACCTACGGACGCTCAGCCATGACCTGCCCGCCGAGACCTTTGCCAAGGCCAAGGGCAGCATGGATGTCCTCGTGCAGGTCACGGCACGTCCCGACACCATAGCGGGCTCGCACCGTAAGTATATATTCACTGACGAGGGTCGCTCCGCACCCGTGCGCTTCACCGTGGGCAAGGGTGGCATCCGCATCGTCGGACTGGGAGCCGACGGCGACGCTCCCGACTCGCTATACGTCTTTAATAACCCGCGCATCACGTCACCCTATTTCGCCCCTGACGGAGGAGCGAGAAAGCTCTTCGTGGGCGACGCCCTCAACCTCAATTGGGAGCGGCCGCGCTACTACTCCGGTGACGGTGTGCGACAGGACACGATCCGCTTCAGCTACGACGTGGAGCTCTATGCGGCCCGCGAGTACAAGGATCGGGAGGAGATGCTCAAGGAGAAGCCTATCTACACCAACCGGAATCTCACCCAGCGCAGCGACTCCATCGGCTGGTCGGTGCTCGGTGAGAAGGTTGCCAAGGGCGACTATCTCTTCCTGCGCGTCGTTCCGAAGTCGCTCAACGAGGAGTCGATCCACTTCCTCAACGACTCGCTCAACACCTTCGACGCGGCCATGGCGGAACGTATCAGCCACAATTTCTTCAAGTGTCGCAACCAGATAGACATCGAGAACACAAACCCCACCGACCGGTCTGCCGACGACTTGCGTGGCAGCGAGGTGATGATAGGTGAATACAAGCTCATCCTCGATGGCGACCTGAAGGCTGTGGAGGGTAAGCCCGGTCACTTCTCGGGCAACGGCCATGTGGTGTGGTCTCCTCTGCTGCTCACATGGAAGCTTGCCGTGGAGTTCTCCGACATAGCCATCAACACCGAAGACCAGGTCTATGAGGGTGTGGTCGAGACATGGGGCGGTAAGGAAGGTGTGAAGATGCGCTCCTCGGAGGTCGTTGACAAACTCTTCTCCGACTGGGGTATCGACAACCTTATCGGTGACACAGGACTGCCCTATGCCGACCGTCTGCAGGAGGAGGCCAATGGCAAGATACGTGGTCTGGCCGATGACCTGCCCGAAATCGCAGAGTATTACCAGGACTTCCAGAAGGGCAAGGCGTTTGTCTCCAACCTTCTGAAGGGCAATCTGGAGGACGTGACCTTCCCGCTGGAGATCCCCGAAGAGTATAATACGACACCCGTCGGACTGACCATCAACAAGATGAAGTTTGCTCCGACGTTTGCCACGATGGATATCTTTGGCACCTGTGTCGTGCCCGAGAGCGAGGTCACGCAGAAGCAGATCCTCGTCTTTGGTGCGCCGCGCCTCTGTATCAGTCCGTCCAGTCTCATCCCCGAGGGTGGCATGGTAGCCCTGCTCAAGGACTTTGTCATCGAGGAGAAGAAGACGGGATTTGAGTGTACTTTCAAGGCGCCGACCGATGTCATAGAGCCTGCCGACGGCTGTTTCGTGGCTTGGAGCGACAACAAGTTTGTCGGTCTGACCCTCGACGTCGATATGAAGATGCCCGAAGATCTCAAGAAGGTCGATTCCTCTGGCAAACCGACGGAGGAGAGTCCCATGCTCCATATCAAGACTACGCTGTCGAGCTGGGACGACTTCCTCGTCGAGGCCAACCTCGATGAGTTTGAGCACGTCGATCTGCCGGGCTTCACCTTTGGCGCCTCGACGGTCGTCGTCGATCTCTCTGCCACGCGCAATGGCGACGGCATGGTCTTCCCCAAGGAGGACTTCGACCGTGCCAAGGCTGGTATCTCCACGGGCCAGGACGAGCTCTGGGAGGGACTCTTCATCAAGAAGATCAACATGCGCTTCCCCGAGTCCATCAAGATTGGCAACGGCGACGACCCGATGTCCTTCACGATGGAGAACATGTTCATCGACCGCTCCGGCATCACGCTCGATGCGGGTCTGAAGAATATCATCGACTACTCTACGGGTAAGGAGGGTGAGATTGATGGTTTCAAATATACACTCGACCACCTCTATATCTCCATCATCCAGAACAACTTCAACAAGTTCTACTTTGATGGACAACTCAACATACCGCTCTTCAAGGGAACGGTCTATTACACTTGTAATATCTATAACCAGTCCTACACCCAGAAGGGCACGGGCAAGGGCTATGCCTATGTCTTCAAGACCACTCAGATCGAGGACCTCGACTTCGATTTCATGCTCGGTGAGCTGAAACTCGATCACAGGTTGACCTACTTCCTCATCGAGGCACTGCCCGATGCATCGGGTGAGCTGAAGACCAACGTGGAACTTTGTGTCGGTGGTGGTGTCACCGTAGCAGGAGCGAAGACTGTCAACAAGAAACTCGCGAAGCTCCCGTTTGACCTCTCGCTCCCCCAGTTGAAGTTCTGTAATATGCGTCTGGCCAACGGCAAGCGTTTTGAGTCGGTCTATGCCGACAGTTTGCAGAAGCGCGACCGGGCGGCTACTGAGGTTATCGTCGATGCCGTCGCGGAGGGTAGCTATGGTTGGTGGAACGAGGCCAAGGATATTGAATTGTGTGGTGGCAAGCTGGTCCTCAACTTCGGACAATGGGGTGCCATCGCTATGAACTCTGACCCGTCCAAGCCTTCGGCAGGTGAATGGTTCGAAGGACTCCCCGACGAGGTCAACAAGGCCGTCGATGATGCCATCGAGAAAGGCAAGAATGCGGTCGATAACGCGGTGAATACCGCGACCGACGCCGTCAATTCGGCCATCGATGCTGCGGGTAAGGCGGTTGATGCAGCTGGCAGGGCTGTGGATTCAGCTATTGACGCTGCAGGTAAGGCGGTAGATGCAGCCGGCAAGGCTGTGGATTCTGCTATCGACGCTGCGGGTAAGGCGATAGAGAATACAGGCAAAGCCATAGAAAATGCTGGCAAGGCGGCAGAGAACGCCATCAACCAGGCTACTCAAGGTGGTGGTGGCAATAAGAACCGAAAGTTCCTGAACTACGACGAGGAAAGCCCGGGTTATGGTCCCTATGCTGGCGAGGCTCCCTACGAGAGCCCCTATGAGGCGGCTAATCCTGCCGCCGCAGCCGACGGCAAGAAGTCGCTGAGCTGCAAGGTAGGACCGTTCCGCTTTGCACTGACCGACTGGGGATTTGACTATGTCGTCACCGACGGTGAACCCTATCTGGCCATCAAGATTGGTGGTGATATCACGTTCAGCGACGATCTGGATGTGACGGCAGGCACGACGCTGGAGATCCAGTCCTATGTCAAGAATATCAGTAAGCCCAGCGAGATCTCCTTAGAGTATAAGGACCTGAAGTTCCGCGAGGCCCGACTCGACATCGAGACAGCCGTGCTCTCCTTCCAGGGTGTGCTGGCGGTCGATGGCGACGCGGGAGGCATCGGTGGAACGGACAAGGGCTACAAGGGCAAACTGTCCTGCAAGGTCAAGGGCGGCATCTTCGAGATGGACGTCCAGGGCGGTTACTTCAACCACAAGGAGGAGGGCAACAACTTCTCTTGGGGCTTCTTCGACGTGATGGTGGGTGGCAAGATGGGTATTCCCATGCCGCCAGTGGCCCTCAACAACATTCGTGGAGGTCTCTACATCAACTGCGTCTATAACACGAGCGACAAGCTCAATCCTCGTCCTCGCAAGGGTGCGATTGGTCTTGTCTTCGGTATGGGCATCACGACGAGCGATGGTGAGGCCATCAAGGGCCGCCTCGACCTGACCGTTGCCTTCGACACCAAGAAGAAGACACTCACCACGTTCCTGTTCAATGGTTCGGTGACGGCGGTCGGTGGCATCGTCAAGAGTAAGGTCAAGCTCGTCTATGAGGACAACGAACAGGAACGCTACTTCCAGCTCAACCTCACCATGGATGCTGCTTTCGACGGTGGCGAGCTCAAGGAGATTATGAACGAGCTCAATGGTGCGCTCTCCGAAGTGAAGAGCCAGGTGGATGCTGTCGCAGGAGAGTTCAAAGAAATCAAGGAGACAGCAGAGGAGAGCTTCAAGAGCGGAATGGGCGACAAGAGCGAGAAGAAGAACGAGGATTACAAAAAAGACATGGCCTCCTATAATAAAAAGAAGGGCGAGGATAAGGATAAGAGCGACGATGGCACTTCGTTTAGCGGTCCTTCGCTCAAGGTGAGCCTTGATCTTTATATCGGCCACAAGAAGCCCGGTGGTGCGACCAAGTGGCACCTCTACCTTGGTGAGCCCGACCACGACAAGCGTTGTGAGTTTACGCTCGTCGACTTCAAAACAAAAATTGTCTCGGTAGCCATCGGTGCCAACGCCTATTTCTGTTTGGGTAACGAGTTGCCCAACAACGGCCAGCTGCCCCCGATACCAGAGAAGGTGAGACGATTCCTTGATGGTGGAAGTAAGGGTGGTGTGCAGAGCGACAATATCTCTGAAGCCAATGATGCCCGCGCCAAGGCGTGCACCGACTTCCTGGCCAATGCGAAGACCAGTGGTGGCGTGATGCTCGGTGCCTCGGTATGGGGTTATGTAGATGTGAACCTCGGCCTCTTCTATGGCGACATGGGTGCGACGGCGGGCTTCGACGTCTCTATCCGTCACCTCAAGGGCAACAATACGTGTATGAACCTTGGCAAGGCTCCGGGTATCAACGGTTGGTATGGCGAGGGACAGCTCTATGCCTACCTCTATGCCAAGTTTGGCCTGAAAATCAACCTCGGCTTCTTCAAGAAGAAGTTGGATCTCTTCAATGCGGGCATTGGCGGTGTGCTGAAATGTGCTATGCCCAATCCGAACTATTTCACGGGTAAAGCCCGCGTGAAGGTAGAGCTCCTCGGTGGCCTCGTGAAACTCAACAAGAAGTTCAGTTTCGAGTGTGGCGATGTGTGCGAGATGTTCTACGGCAACGCCCTCGACGACTATGTCCTCTTCGAGAGCTGCAACATCGGCTTGAAGAGTTGGGACGAGGCCGAGAAGGCGAAGATCAGTTGGGATATCCAAAGCAATCCCATTGTGATGACGCAGGCCGACCTGAATGTACCCATCCGCGTCGTGGATCCCACACAGCTGAATCGCTTGCAGAACCATTCCAGTGGCGATGGCAAGAGCGAGGAGACGCTCAAGGACCTGGCAAGCCGCCAGTTCCGGTTCAAGATGGACGCCTCTTTGCCGCCTACGCTGACGGAGTATAGTTCGCTCTCTGATGCCAAGGCCAATCGCAATGGCGTGGTGTATGAGATGACGCACCGTATTTATAAGGAGAAGGTGACGCTCTCTGTGGACCAGCTGCATCGCAACAAGTACTATAAGGTCACCATTTCTGGCTACGCACAGGAGTTCTACAACGGCTCATGGCGCGATCCAGAGACGTATGACACCATCAAGAACAAGTACGTTGCCCAGGCATGGAAACAGACCAAGGAGTTCTATTTCGCCACCAACAATGCGGAGATGAGCTTCAAGGATGACGAGGACCTGTATCCGCATGTGAAGTTGATGTATCCCAACCAGGGTAAGCTGGGCAATAGAGAAGACGTGATGTTCAACTATTTTGCCAATGGCAAAAGCTACAGTTACGCTTATACTCCCGCATATTGGGAGGACGTGAAGCAGCCGATCATCTCGCTGGCTCGGCCGATGAAGGGCAAAGCCTACCAGAAAGGCAGACTGAAGTGGTATCTCTACTCCAATGGAAAGCTGCTCTCCACCCGGGAGAACCAATGGATAGAAACCAACAACTACTCTATCCTCACTCCGCAGTTTGGATTTGCCAACGTACCAGAGACCAACAATGCCGACTACATCATCCGCCTGCGCTACGAGTGGACGGAGACCAAGACCTCGCCTGCCACATGGGTTGTGGCCAGGACCTACAACGTATGGGGCACTTCGGCAAAGCAGGTACGCACCAAGGCGATGAAGGACAATGGTATCAATGCCTATGGTAGGGTCCTCAACAAGAAGGTGGAGGTCTCTGAGGCAGGCCTAATGAATGTCAATGACAACGATACTGTGGGAGCTGGAAGACGCAAGTTTATCGTCACCGTCTATGAACGGAAGGCTGGTAAGGTCACCAGAGAGTTCGTCAAGGACCTCTTGGCCCTTAATGTCACTGTGACCAAGCAGGGTGTCAATGGAAACGCGTTGTACAACGATCCGCTCTACTACTGCAGTAAGTTTATGGCCACCCGTCTCGACAAGATCACCTATGACGGTCAGAATCTAGAAATGAACGACGACCAGCTACTCATCACAAGTGCTAATCAAAGAGGAGGATTTGTGCCGTATTATAACACGGAGAACCCATTTATCTATCTCTCCTATATGAGTCGGATGTTCTTCATCGGTGGTCATAAGTTTGTTTCTGCCAAGAATAACCTCAACCTGACGGTGCAGAGTACGCAGTCGCTTTGGCTTGAGACGCCCTATGGCAGTTGGAGAGACGGAATACTCCAGAACAGGCACATCGGACAGATTCGTGGCGGTCAAAAGAGCATCGAGTTCGCCCTCACGATGGGCACCTACCGTTTCGAAAACGAGTTAGGCACCTCGTATCCGCTTTATAGCGATCATAGTAGTGTTGGTTATACCCAGTGGCTGGGCAATAGCAGCAGCCTGTTTGATGGCCACAAGCTGACGGAGGAAGCCTACGCACGGGTGTTCGCCGAGGTGTACAACATAGCTGAGGACATGCACAACAATATCATCCGTCGTGTTGGTTCTCAGATTTATTACTCCAAATCGAGTATGCGAGATTGGCTGGCGAGCTATGCAGGTTCGAAAGAGCAAACCTATGACGATGCTGAGTCGGGTGTTTACGCATTTGTTCCGAGGTATCAATATGGTGTTGTATGGAATGCGGCCAGCCGTTGTGGCCTGAATATCAGCAAGACCATTGAGATGGACAAGGAAGCCAACAGGTATCGCCATGTCCGTATCAAGGGTGATAAGGGAGACTTCCTTGGAAGGACGCTCTACTTCGCCTATGCGGACAAGGACCACAAGAAGTATGTCGATGATGACTATAAGTCACAGTCTCAAGTCCTTCAATTCAATGCGTGGAAGGCGTTGCGCAACAATAATATGCGCCTCTACTTCAAGCGCTACCGTGTCAATGCTTGGGACTACAAGAACAAGATGTGGACTGTGTACCCGCTATATTATTCGGAGAAGCGCTTCACCAACACTTACAATGACCTCCTCAAGAATCTGGTAGTGAAGTATAATATCCCATTGCGTGGCCATAGAGCAAAGAGCTATACGGGAGGCAGCAGCTTCGTCGTAAAAGGTTCAAACTCTGGCGGAAAAGCGGGCAGAGGAGGAAGAAGGTAAAGAGTATAAACATCTAAATAGACGTAAAGCGATGATGAAACAGCAATATAATAATATGAAGGCCCTTGTTTGGCTTTTGGCTGCCGCCGTGTGCGTGCCGTGTATGCTCTCTTGGGCAGCGACTATCCCATGGCGCGCCCCCTTGGGCGTGGCTGTCGGCGACACCATCGTGCAGGAAGCCGATGACGACGACCTGCTGCCGGGCACCTATCCCGTGGGCACTCTCTCCCGGGACAGCGTCGAAGACTCCATAGAGGATCTCTACGTCTATATCAAAGCCGTGGGCCGCACCTATGGCGACAGCATTGTCCTGCGCTGGGCGGTGGAGTCCTATCCCGAATGGGACCGACTTAACCGCACGGGCTACGACGTGCTGCGCCACACCGAGGGAGAGGGCGAGTTCCTCCTCGACACCCTCGCGACGGGTATCCGCCCAATGAGTCTCGCCGACTTCCGTCGTTGCTACCCCGACACGATCGATTCGCTGGCCTATATGGCCATGGGAGCAATTTATGGCGAGGGCGATATGACTCCGGAGATGACCAACTACGAGCCCGGAAGTATCGGGTCTTTCGTCGAGCTGGAGCAAGACCAGAAGACGCGACTCATCGGCGCTTTCCTCGCTGCAGAATGGAGACCCGACCTCGCCCAGGCGATGGGGCTGCGCTTTGTCGATAAGACGGCGAAGAAGGGAAAGACTTACTCCTATTTTATTATGCCGTCTGTTCCCGACACGACGGGTCGCTTCTTCATCATGCCAGCCCAGGTGGAGAACCTCCGCAATGAGAAGTATGTCCCCGCTCCCTACGACGTAGCCCTCACCGACACCATTTTGGAGCATGGATCGGTCGGTCTGAGTTGGAATGATGCGATCAACGGTACTTTCGACGTGTTTTGGCGCAAGGTGGGCGAGGCCGATTGGCGCAAAGTCAACGAGTTGCCCTATGCACCGCCGTTCCGTTTCGGTCAGGACGACCCCTCTATTTTCTATGAGCACTCGCCGGGCGTGGTTGGCCTCTATGAGTATGCTGTGCGTGCCTACGATGCCTTTGGCGATCTCACGCCGCTCTCGGCACCCCACAAGGTGTTCTTCCCCGACCTGATGCCGCCGCTTGGGCCTGAGATCACCTCCATCGTCATCGACCGTCCGGGCAAGACACTCTACGACGAGGTCTATGCCACCATCTATTTCCACAAGGATAGCCTGGAGGACGACTTCGTCCGCTACGTCCCCCTCTACTTCAATGAGCGCGACTCCTCGAAGCAGTGGAAACTCCTCACCAACCAGTATATTGCGCCAGGAGATACGATGGTCCGCATCGACGTGACCAATATTTCGACGGGTATGATCACTATTGCCGCCGTCGATACTGCCGAGAACATGGGCTACGCCTATCCGAAGCTCCTGCGTGTGAGGGACGCCCGCCCACCCGAGGCACCCACCCAAGTGCGGGGTCTCCCCAGCCTGGATGGCACCATCGCCATCCTTTGGGAGATGAGTGACACGCTCGACGTACACCACTACGATGTTTTCTGGGCCAACTCCCCCGACGATGAGTTTACGATCCTCAATCGCCGTCATGTCATCCCGCGGTCCTATACCGACACGGTGGCGGTGGACATCAACCAGCGGTACATCTACTACTATGTGCGTGCGGTCGATTACGCCACCAATATCGGTGCGCCTTCCGACACTATCGCCGTCCTCCGTCCCAGTACGGTGCCGCCCTCGCGACCCCACCTCGACTCCGCATGGGTTGACAACCGCATGATCCACACCCGCTGGATCGGTGGAAGCGACGAGATGATTTCTCACTACAACGTCTATCGTCGTCGTCCTGGTGCAGCATGGACGCTGCTCCGTGTGGCCGACGGTGACTCCGTGCGTGCCCATGGCTATGCCCTGCAGATCGACGATGCACCGCCCGCCCCGCTGGGTGCGCGCTACGAGTATGCTGTCGAGACCATCAGCCTTTGGGATATCAGCTCTGGTCTCTCGCCCGCCTTCTCCGGCCGTGTCAACTACGACAAGGTGCTACCTCTCACGCCGACCCTCTTCGCCGACTATGACGTGCCTTCGGGCGAGGTCAAGCTGGCCTGGGAGATGGACGACAAGGACGCGGGGGGAGCGGAATACTACTACTGCGTCTATCGCCGCCGCAAGGGGCAGGAGACGTTCCGGTTCATCACCGACGTGCCACAAGGCGTCCATACTTATACGGGCGACCTGCTGCAACCTGGCGAGTGGGCCGAATACTACCTGACGGTGCGCTTCCGCGATGGCCGCCAGGGACAAGTGTCTAACCGGGTGACGGTGGCCGCTCCGGCCAATCCGCCGTCAACCACAGAACAATGATCATGGACATGAAACCTATCCGCCGACTTACGGCCTCCCTATTGAGGCACCGCGCCGCGCCGTGGCTCTGTGCCCTCGCCGTCCTTGTGCTCACTTCCTGCGGCGACTTTTTCGAGTTTGGCGAGGAGCGCGCGACGTGGGACGGCAAGATAATCTGCCAGAACGACAGCTCCGTGGTCATGGTGGGTGACACGATGACCCTTTCCGTGGACTTCTCGCCACCCCGTCCCGACAGCCTCTCTGTCTTCTGGAGTGTGACCAGCGACGACTCCATCCCGCCAGCCTACGTCCTTGGCGACCGCTTCATAGGTGTCAGTCCGGGCACGGCTCGCGTCATGGCCGTTCTTTCCAACGCCATGGCCTCCACCTCCTGCTCTGTGCGGGTCATAGGGCGGTGGGAGCAGCCCGACTTCAATCGTCTCCATCCCCACGACATGGTCATCTATGCCCATATCACCGTGAGAGGAGAGGAATGGAACCCCGACTCGATGATGGTCGGTGCCTTCATTGGCGGGCAGCTCGTGGGAATGGCCGTGCCAAAGACGGCCCACGACATCAACTATGCGCTGCTCCGCATTTGGGCGAAGCATGACACCCATGTGGGACGCATTCTCCTGCGGTGCTATGACCGCCGCCGCTTCCGACTCTACTCCGCGCCGCAAGACTTCGAGTTCGACACGGGTAAGACCCTCGGAACGCTGTCAAAACTTTATGATATAAACTTTTAGACAAATAGTACGACTATGAAGAAGATACGCTGCCTGCTGCCCCTGCTGCTTCTCGCGCTCTTTACGGGATGCACGCTGATGATAGACGAGCCGGAGACCGCCACCACTCCTCAGGAGACCGAGAACGGCGACGGCATCACCTCGCCACGCCGCATCGTGAGCGACATGGGAGAGGTGAGGTACCAAATTGGGCCAGAAACGAGGATGATAGACAAGGACTATCTGCCCTACCTCCTGACCTACAAGACCGACACGCTTGACCGGGTGACGGAGATCTACTTCAACAAGTCGATCCCCCTGGAGTTGCTGCCGCAGCGTGGAGAGTTTCTTGCCACGGACCAAACCGATGCGATTCCCAACGGACTGGCCCACCAAGTGAACCTTGTCCGCACTACCGACAACGGCTATACGGTCGAGGTATCTCCCGCGTCCTATGATGATGTGTACAAAACGCTCGATATCGTAACCGACTTTGACATCGTTCGAGTGCCCGTGGAGCAATCCAACGCCTACGGCTTTTGGAAAGTGGCAGGCGACGAGCCCGAGTATGAGTACAAACTGCGAGGCACTTATCTCAATCCTTTGGCACGCTATGCACCGCTCCGTGCGGATGATCCGATTGATAAGAGATGGTCGATAGCCGATCTTGGATTTAAACTTTCAAAAGGACATTATACCAAGCTATTTAGTAAATATATGTTGGGGGATTCTGCGTGGGATTGGGAGCCGTCTGGTGGGAAGGCATCGTACAACTTCCATTTGGATGGTGACTTTGATGCCTATGCAGGACTTGAGATATTTTGGCACTTTCATTCTGACATCCGCAAGGATGATGGGTATGCTGATGTTGCGACCAGCATAGAATATGAGTTAAAGGCTGGTTTTGGTGGAGAGCGTGCCGAGATTGGCGTAACATTTCCTATCATGGGTAATAAAAGTTGGAATACAAAGGACTGGAAGCAGAAATACAAAGAAGCTTCTGGTACCAATCCTTTTAAGAAAATCTGCCAAATAGATAAGAGTGATTACTGGGTGCAGTTCAATTTCCCAGAAGCTAATTTTACGATTGGCCCCGTTCCATGTTCTGTAGGAGTTGATTTTGCTTGTACGGCAGACCTTTATGGATACTTGCAAATGCAGCAGCCATTCATCTTTGAGACAGGAATTAAGGGAACAATCCTCAAAACGGGATTCCACATCGATCCAGATTCTTCATATAGCTATCCAAAGCAGGGAGATCCCTTGGACAAACTGGCCGAACCATATATTATTACCCAAGGGGCCAAAGGCCTTCCAACTTTAGGTTTGGGCCTTCGTCCAAATGTCAATGCGGCTCTGACGTTTACAGCTGGTGAGTTGATTAAGGCAAGTATAGGCCCCACCATCAGCTGCCCTATTGAGTTTGGATGGGATTTCAGTAGGCCCAGTGAGCTAACGAAGGGTTTTCCATGGGAGCCAAAAGACTATAAAGGTGATGAGTTGGGTTATGCTGCCAACTCAGGCCTCACTTTTGATCCAACGGTATCCCTCGAAGCTGACGTGACTTTAGATCTGAAGGTTTGGGAATTCCCGTTGGCACACACTTCACTTGGAGAATGGAAAATTCCTATCGGATTCTTCAAGCGATGGAATCCGAATCTGAAGGTTGACAAAATCTATCCCGTGCCCGACAAGTCAAATGCAGATTCTACCTGCTACTACGCTACAATAAATACTGAAAAAGAAACCTTCTTCAGCACCCCCGAAGGTCTTCCAGAATTATATGTATATGGTCACTATGATGACCAGGGGATACGTGCCACCTGTATTAGCCACGATAGCGAGAAATACGACCCTAAGGCTACTTACGAGTATGAATTTTATCTCCCAAAATCATCCCGTGATATCTTTTGTTATGCCACTCCTGTGCTTGATGGCAAATACCATTATCCCGAGAAGTTTACACGCTTTGGTAAAACGCTAGAAATCAAAAACATCGAGCGGGTGCAGGTCACGGGGACAGGCGATGTACTCTCCGAATGGGAGGAGGCTGTCGGAGTGAAACTGAATCTCAATGGGAAAATCATGGACCAATGTTCTTCGCTGGAACTGGTAGCCAGGATAGAAGCGGAAGAAGGTGGTTTCTTACCCACGCAAACATTCTACCTCGACGTGCCACAGTTTGGCAAAGAGTATGTCAAGAACCTTCTCTTTGTTATTGCCTATACGAACGTACGTCCTGCCAACGTGAGTTTTAGTCTTAGGTATTATGATGCAGAATTGAAAGACCATCTTCTGGACTACAAAATTTTTGAATTTAGCGATTACGACTTCAGCGGTGACGACCTCGATCTCGATAACATGAAGAAGTGGACGAAAAAGGGCTACGAGCTACTACAGTAAAACGAGCCACCCCGTAGATTCCTACAGTTCGTGCCCTGTCGCGCAGCAATGGATCCCCCTTTGCTGCACGACAGGGCATTTTGCATGATCGTAGCCCCGAAGTCAACATTGCGCAACGAAAGTGGTGGAGTGGGGGAGTGCTTGCACTTCCTTTCATACCTATACCCCGATAGGGGCGCGCGAAGAAACTTTCGGCATGGGACGCAAAAAGAGTTGAAAAAATTTGTCCCTTATACAAAAAAATCTTAACTTTGTAGCTGTATGCCAGTTTCGAAGCCACTAAACGGCAAGGACGACACGTTCGACCTCTTGATCCCACACGAAACACCATACTAAAACAATAAGAACCAATAACGACGAATTTTATGAAGAAACTCACCACCAACTCAAAACTGATCGGGTGCCTGATGGGCCTCAGTATCGTGGCGTTGGGCACAGGATGTACCGACAGCGACTACGATTTGTCCAGCGTCGATTCCACAATCGGCGTGGGCGGCGAGGGCCTGGAGCTGCCAACGAGCAGCACGGAGAACATCATTCTCGACGACGTGCTGAAACTAAACAACAGCGACTTTGTGAAGATAGCGGCCAATGGCGACTATATGTTCAACAAAGACGGCGACGAGGCCACGCCCTCCCATCCCTACATCAACAAGATCTGGGTGGAGAAGGCCAACGTCAACAACAACTTCCGCTTGCACATCACGCTGCCGAGCCAGAGTGCAGGAGCACGCAGGACGAAGCTGAGCAACCCCGTCACGGCAGAGGGCAAGCTGGCCGAATTCCACTACACCGGTGCCGCCTCCAACGATATCCGCGAATTAAAAGAGGCCAGTGTGTCGTCCGACGTGGAGATCAGCGTGGCCGTCAGTGCCGATTTGAAGCGTGCGGTGAAGACCTTCAAGACCCTCACGCTCACCGTACCCTCCTATATGCGCCTCGACCTGCGCCAGTGCTCACCCTCCCAGCCCGACTACGATGCGGCCACGGGTGTAGTGACATTTCACAACGTGAGCAGCACGGCCAACATCAAGCTCCGTGCCGCGGTCAAGACCTTGGACTTCCAGAAGCCCGCCACGACGGACAACAAGCTGCGCTTCACGCCAGGGCAGAATGGCAAGGATGGTCAAGTGGACCTCAATGGCGTGCTGAATGTGGGTATCTCTTTCGACGAGATCGATTATGCCCAGAGCGGTGGCGACCTCTACCTCTCAGCCAATATGTCGATGGGATCCATCACGGTGCATGAGGCCACGGGTAAGTTTGATCCCGAGATCTCACTCCGCGACCTGGGACGCACCACCATCGGCTCCGTGCCCGACTTCCTGACCGACGGCGAGGTGTCGGTCAACCTCTACAACCCCCTCATCGACATCAATATCCAAAGCGACATTGACGTGGCGGGATTTGTCTCCGGCACACTCTATGCCGAGGATGCAAACGGCCAGGAAATGGCCAGGGTACGCATCCCCGAGTTCTACATCCGTCCGGATGGCTCCACCCATGTCTGCATCTGCAAGTATGCTGAGGGTGTGGATGCCTCCGCCTACGACCAGGTGGTGGCCGTTCCCCAACTCTCCGACATCATGCGTCGCATTCCGAAGACGGTACGCTTTGCCGCCGAGGCCCGTGCCGATGCCTCCCGCGAGGGCACGATGGAGCTTGGCAAGAGCTACACCATCCAGCCTGCCTATTCCATCATGGCACCGCTCGCCTTCGACGAGGGCGCGCGCATCGTCTATAACGACACCATCGACGGATGGACTGACGACCTGGAGGACATCGACCTCATGGCGGGCAGCGCCATCGAACTGACGGCCAACGTGGAGAACAAGATTCCCGCCTACCTGACCGTATCAGCCACCGCCATCGACGTCCATGGCAAGCCGATTCCCGAGAACCGCATCAAGGTAGAGGTGTCCAACGTCATCAACGCCTCCGAGGACGGCAAAACCCCTGTCGTCACACCACTCAAGATACGACTGACCGAGGGCGAGCCGGGCAGCGTGGCTCTCGTTGATGGACTTACATTCCGCATCGAGGCAGCCTCGGGCGAGGAGGGTGCCAAGAGTATCGTAGGCCAGACCATCAACGCCTACAACCACACGCTGAAGGCGCGCGACATCAAGGTGCGACTCGTCGGCAAGATCATCGTAAACAAGGACTGATAACCACTTTTAGACCCAACACAACATCATGAATAGAAGCAAGAAATATATGATGGTCGCCGCACTGGCCACACTGTCCTGCGGCGCGATGGCCCAGGGACTCAATACGGGCTACTTCATCGACGGATATACCTTCCGCCACAACCTCAACCCGGCGTATGGCAACGACCAGAACTACGTCTCGATACCCGCTCTCGGCAACATTCAGGTGCGCACGCAGGGCAATTTCGGACTCGGCGACGTACTCTTCGACAACCCGCGCTACGGCATCGACAGCGACAAGAAGAAGACCACTTTCATGAATCCTTATATCGCTGACGACGAGGCACTGAAGGGCTTTGCCTCGGGCAACAATCGCATCAATGCCGACGTGGACATTACGCTGCTCTCTGCGGGCTTCAAGGCCTGGGGCGGCTACAACACCATCTCGCTCGACGCCCGCACCAACGTAGGTCTGTCGCTGCCCTACGAGCTCTTTGCTTTTGCCAAGAACACGGGCAACCAAAGCTATGACATCGGCGACATCCACGCCCATGCCCAGTCGTTTGTGCAACTCGCTTTGGGCCACTCACGCCAGATCGACGACCGCCTGCGTGTCGGTGCCAAGATGAAGTTGCTTTTCGGTGTGGCCCGTGCCGATGCCGAGATCAAAGACCTGCGTGCCGACCTCAGCGGTCCGGACAAATGGACCATGACGGGACAAGCGATGGCCAATGTGTCGATGAAGGGCTTCACTTATAAAGAGGAGCAGAAAGAGTACAAGGTCGATGGGCAGGGCACCTACCGTCGCGTGAACGACGTGGATGTCGATGGTGCTGGCCTGGGTGGCTTTGGTATGGCCTTCGACTTCGGTGCTACCTACAAGATCGACGACGACTGGACGGTGAGCGCCGCGCTGCTCGACCTTGGCTTCATCGGATGGAGCAACAACATGCAGGCCGTCAATCGCCAGACGAGTTTCGAGTTCAACGGCTTCCACGACGTGGCTGTCAAGAAAGAGGACGCCATGGGCAACCCGAAGGACAACAGCCTGGAGTCCAGGGCGGACCGCTATGCCGACCAGATTGCCGACTTTGCCAACCTCTCCAGCGATGGCGACAAGGGTAGCCGCAGCACGGGTATCGGTGCAACGATGAATTTCGGATGCGAATACACGCTCCCAGCCTACCGCCAGCTGAAGTTCGGCTTCCTCAGTTCCACCCGCATCAATGGCAAGTATAGCTGGACCGACGCGCGCCTGAGTGCCAACGTAGCCCCGCTGTCATGGCTCGATGGCGGCATGAGCTTCTCGGTCAATAGCTTCACGGCCAGCATGGGATGGGTCATCAACGCCCATCCGAAGGGCTTCAACTTCTTCATCGGCATGGACCACATCCTCGGCAAGACGAGCAAGGAGTTTATCCCCCTCAGTTCCAATGCCAGTCTGAACCTCGGTATGAACGTCACCTTCTGATAGTCAGCTACGGTTCGCCCAGACGGCGACCTGGCATGATTCCCCATAGCTGCGCCCGCCATCAGCCCTCACAGGCTGTTGGCGGGCGCATCCTTTCGTCAGCGATTCCTTCCTTTTGTCCCGTCTTTTCCGTCGCGATCTTCCTCCCGTTTCCATCATTTCCACCGCCATTTTAGTCCCTTTGCCGCCCCGTCACGGCACCCTGCTGCCTTGTCCCCAACATTTCTCCCTCATTTATTTGGTCGTTTCGGAAGAAAACTGTAATTTTGTCGCATATTTTAAACAATCTCCTGAAACAAGACGAACATGAAAGATGTAAGAATTGTAGAGTGTGTCCCCAACTTTTCCGAGGGCCGCAACATGGACGTGATTAACCAGATTACCCGCGAGGTCGAGTCTGTCAAGGGCGTCAAGCTCCTCGATGTCGATCCGGGTGAGGCCACCAACCGCACCGTGGTGACGTTTGTCGGCTCGCCCGAGGACGTCTGTGAGGCTGCTTTCCGTGCAGTCAAGAAGGCTGGCCAGCTCATCGATATGCGCCAGCACCATGGCGCACACCCCCGCTTCGGTGCCACCGACGTGTGCCCGCTCGTACCTGTAGCCGGCATCACGCTGGAGGAGTGTGCCGAGTTGGCCCGCAAGTTGGGTGAGCGTTTCGCCAACGAGTTGGAGATTCCTTGCTACCTCTACGAGGCTGCCGCACAGACCGAGGAGCGCAAGAACCTTGCCGTCTGCCGCCGTGGTGAGTATGAGAAGCTCGCCGAGCGTCTCGGCACGGAGGATGGTCCCGACTTGGGCAACCGTCCCTTCGACGAGAAGGTGGCACGCACGGGCTGCACCGCTGTCGGCGCACGCGACTTCTTGATTGCCGTCAACTATAACCTCAACACCACCTCCACCCGCCGCGCCAACGCCATCGCGTTCGACGTGCGCGAGAAGGGACGCCCCATGCGCGAGGGTGGTAGTCTCACGGGCAAGATCCTCCGCTACGAGAATGGATCACCCATCATGCAGCCGGGCACGCTGAAAGCCACAAAGGCCATCGGATGGTTCATCGACGAGTATGGCATCGCACAGGTCTCGATGAACATGACCAACATCAATGTCACCCCGCTCCACAAGGCCTTCGACGAGGTTTGCCGTGCCGCCGCCGAGCGTGGCGTCCGCGTGACGGGTACGGAGATTGTCGGTCTCATTCCGAAGCGCATGCTCATCGAGGCTGGTGAGTATTTCCTGCACAAGCAGCAGCGTTCCACCGGCATCCCCGAGGAGGACATCATCAAGATCGCCATCCACTCCATGGGTCTGGAGGACCTCAAGCCCTTCAACCCGAGAGAGAAGGTCATCGAGTATCTCCTGGAGGATGAGGACAAGACGGCGAAGCTCGTCGATCTCACGGTGAGCGAGTTTGCCAACGAGACTTCCCGCGAGAGTCCAGCACCGGGTGGTGGCACGATCGCCGCCTACATGGGTGCGCTCGGAGCTGCTCTGGGCACGATGGTGGCCAACCTCTCCGCCCACAAGCGTGGATGGGACGAGCGCTGGGAGGAGTTCTCTCAGTGGGCAGACCGTGGTCAGGACATCGTCCGCCGCGCCCTGCACCTCGTCGATGAGGACACCGAAGCCTTCAACCGCATCATGGATGCCTTCGGCCTGCCCAAGGGCACCGAGGAGGAGAAGGCTGCCCGCAGCCAGGCCATCCAGGACGCCACGCTCTATGCCACGAAGGTGCCTCTGGAGACGATGAAGACCGCCTATGCCGCCTTCGACATCTGCCGCGCCATGGCACAGGAGGGCAACCCCGCCTCTGTCAGCGACGCAGGAGTAGGCGCACTCGCCGCCCGCTCAGCAGTGCTCGGCGCATGGCTCAACGTCCGCATCAACGCTGCTTCTCTCAAGGACCGTGCCACTGCCGACGCCATCTTGGCCGAGGCCAAGGAGATGGCCGAGAACGCACAGCAGCAGGAGAAGGAGATCCTCGCCATCGTCGATACGAAGATCGAGGGATAAGACACCATACCGAAGCCCTTTGGCCGAAAGACGCCAAAGGGCTTTCACCATTGAACAAAAAGTAACAAAATAATGACCTTAGCAGAATTTCAGGCCGACATCCGTGCCGGCATTCCCGCTGAGCTGCCGGCATTGCAGCCCTACGACACCACCATCAACCATGCGCCCAAGCGTAAGGATATCCTCACCCCGGAGGAGAAGAAGCTCGCTCTGCGCAACGCGCTCCGCTATTTCCCGAAGGAGCTTCACGCACAGCTCGCCCCCGAGTTCGCCGAGGAGCTGCGCCAGTACGGTCGTATCTATATGTACCGCTACCGTCCCACCTATGAGATGAAGGCCCGCAACATCTCCGACTATCCCCATCGTTCGGAGCAGGCCGCAGCCATCATGCTGATGATCCAGAACAACCTCGACCCGCGCGTGGCACAACACCCGCACGAGTTGATCATCTATGGAGGCAATGGCGCCATCTTCCAGAACTGGGCACAGTATCGTCTGACGATGAAGTACCTCTCCGAGATGACCGACGAGCAGACCCTCGTGATGTACTCTGGCCATCCCTTCGGCCTCTTCCCGTCACACAAGCGCGCACCGAGAGTGGTCGTCACCAACGGTATGGTCATCCCCAACTACTCCAAGCCCGACGACTGGGAGCGCATGAACGCCCTCGGCGTGAGCCAGTACGGACAGATGACGGCTGGTTCCTATATGTATATCGGCCCGCAGGGCATCGTCCACGGCACGACGATCACGGTCCTCAATGCCGCCCGTCGTGTGATGCACGATCCCGCCCGTGGTGCCAAGAACCCCATCCCCCTCTTCGTCTCCTCTGGCCTCGGTGGCATGAGCGGTGCTCAGCCCAAGGCTGGCAACATCGCCAAGGTGGTCAGCGTCGTAGCCGACATCAATCCGCTCGCTGCCGAGAAGCGTCACGAGCAGGGTTGGGTCGATGAGCTCCACACCTCGCTCGACGAGTTGATTCCCGCCATCCGCGAGGCCGTGAGCACCAAGACGGTGAAGTCAATGGCCTACGTCGGCAATGTCGTCGATCTCTGGGAGCGCTTGGCTGAGGAGGATATCGAGGTCAATCTCGGTTCCGACCAGACCTCTCTCCACAATCCGTGGGCCGGTGGCTACTATCCCGTGGGTCTCACCCTGGAGGAGAGCAAGCGCATGATGGCCGAGGATCCGAAGGAGTTTAAGGCTCGTGTCGAGGAGTCTCTGCGCCGCCAGGTGGCTGCCATCAACAAGCTGACCGCCCGTGGCATGTACTTCTTCGACTATGGCAACGCCTTCCTCCTGCAGAGCTCACGCGCCGGTGCCGACATCATGGCTGCCGACGGTCACGGCTTCCGCTATCCGTCCTACGTCCAGGATATCATGGGTCCGATGTTCTTCGACTACGGCTTCGGTCCGTTCCGCTGGGTCTGCACCTCTTGCGATCCCGCCGACCTGGCACTGACCGACAAGATTGCCGAGGAGATCATGATGGACGAGCGCAGCCATGCCACCCCCGACATCCAGCATCAGCTCGACGACAACATCCACTGGATCCGCGAGGCAGGTCCCAACCACCTCGTCGTCGGTTCACAGGCCCGCATCCTCTATGCCGACTGTGAGGGCCGTACCCGCATCGCGCTGGCCTTCAACGAGGCCGTCAAGGATGGCCGCCTCAAGGCACCCGTCGTTCTGGGTCGTGACCACCACGATGTCTCCGGTACCGACTCTCCCTTCCGCGAGACCTCCAATATCTACGATGGTTCTCAGTTCTGCGCCGACATGGCCGTACAGAACGTCATCGGCGACTCCTTCCGTGGCGCTACGTGGGTGAGCATCCACAACGGTGGCGGTGTAGGCTGGGGCGAGGTCATCAACGGTGGCTTCGGTATGGTAGTCGATGGCTCCGAGGAGAGCAGCCGCAACATCCGCGAGATGCTCTTCTGGGATGTTAACAACGGTATCTCCCGCCGTGCATGGGCCCGCAACAAGGGATCCATGGATGCCATCCAGCGTGAGATGGACCGCACGCCCGACTTCCGCATGACCATGCCGAACCTCGTCGACGACAACATCATCGACGCTGCGTTCTAACATATTGTCTGGGGGCTGCAACAGGCTCCCAGTCAACCTGTTGCGCGATATGTTTTCAAGCAACGATAAAATCAAAACATCAACCCATCGGGCCTTCACGGGCCTGACAACACTTTAAGAAAGAAAAGAAGCAATGGAACGTAAAATCCATTATATCAGCGCAGAACATCTGACGCTCGATACCGTCCGCGCCATCATCCGCGAGGGCTATGAGCTGCGTCTCTCCGACGACGCCAAGGCACGCATCATCCGCTGCCGTGAGTATTTGGACAAGAAGATTGCCACCGCCGAGGCACCCATCTACGGTGTGACGACAGGTTTCGGCTCCCTCTGCAAGGTGAGCATCGACGAGGACAAGCTGTCCCAGTTGCAGATCAACCTCATGATGAGCCACGCCTGTGGCGAGGGCGACCGCGTGCCGACGGATGTGGTCCGTCTGATGATCTTCTTCAAGATCCAGTCGCTCTCCTACGGCTACAGCGGCATCAAGCTCGACACCGTGGAGCGTCTCATCGAGTTCTTCAACCACGGCGTGTGCCCCGTTGTCTATCAGCAGGGTAGCGTGGGCGCCTCTGGCGACCTCGTGCCGCTGGCTCACCTCTGTCTGCCGCTCGTCGGCCTCGGCCATGTAGAGTATGAGGGCAAGATCATCACGGGTGAGGAGCTCAACGAGAAGATGGGATGGAAGCCCATCCACCTCGCCTCCAAGGAGGGTCTCGCCCTCCTCAACGGTACGCAGAACATGCTCGCCTTCTTCGCCTGGAGCGTCCTGAAGGCACAGGATCTGTCGAAGTGGGCCGACCTCATCGCCACGATGTCCCTCGATGCCTTCGACGGCAGAATCGAGCCGTTCCTGCATCCTGTCCACGCCGTGCGCCCCCATCGCGGCCAGATGGAGACAGCAGACCATATCTACGAGCTCCTCCAGGGTTCCGAGCTGATCAAGCAGCACAAGACCCATGTGCAGGATCCCTACTCCTTCCGCTGCATCCCGCAGGTGCATGGTGCGTTCAAGGATACGCTCCATTATGTGGAGGAGGTCTGCACGACCGAGATGAACTCCGCTACCGACAACCCCACCGTGGTGCCCGAGGAGGACATGATCATCTCTGCCGGCAACTTCCACGGCGAGCCCATCGCCCTTCCGATGGACTTCCTGGCCATCGCCCTCAACGAGCTGGGCAGCATCTCCGAGCGCCGTATCTACAAGTTGGGCGACGAGCAGCGCGGTCTTCCCTCCATGCTCGTTGCCAAGCCGGGTGTGAACAGCGGATTCATGATCACCCAGTATGCTGCCGCCTCGATCGTCAGCCAGAGCAAGATGCTCTGCATGCCCAACTCTGCCGATAGCATCCCCACCTGCCAGGGTCAGGAGGACCACGTCTCCATGGGTGCCAACGCCGCCACGAAACTCTATCGTGTGGCCGAGAACACGGAGCGCGTCCTTGCCTTGGAGCTCTTCAACGCCGCACAGGCCCTCGACTTCCGCCGTCCGCTGAAGTCCTCGCCCGCGGTAGAGAAGTTGCACGCAGAGTACCGCAAGATCGTCCCGTTCATCGAGATCGACCGCGTGATGTACCCGCTCATCGCCAAGAGCATCGACTTCATCGCCAAGAATCAATTCTAAACGTTTTATCCCCATCGATCGTTAGGCGCGGCCTCATGATCGATAGGGAAACTAAAACGATAAAAAAGTAAGATCCGTGCGGGGGACGGCAAGGGTGTCCATGACGGGCGCGCTTGCTCTCCCCCGCACTTTTTTTATTGGTATCATCATTATTTATATTATACGAAGACAATGAGAACGATATACACCAACATCGCCCAACTCTGTGGCATCACCCACGGAGAGCTGCGCAAGGCGGGACAGGAGATGGCCCGCGTAGAGACGATGACGGACGCATGGCTCGCCGTCGAGGACGACAAAATCTTGGATTTCGGCACGGGAAGCGTGCCTGCGGAGCTGACGCAGGGCGCAAAGGTCATCGACACTAAGGGCGCCTTCGTCATGCCGCGCTTCTGCGACAGCCACACCCACCTGGTCTGGGCAGGCAGCCGTGAGCAGGAGTTTGAGGACAAACTCCAGGGATTGTCCTACGCCGAGATTGCCGCCCGCGGCGGTGGCATCCTCAATTCTGCCGACCGTCTCCACGAGACGAGCGAGGAGGACCTTTTCGAGCAGACCATGCGCCGTGCCGAGGAAATCTGGCAGAAAGGCACAGGATGTGTGGAAATCAAGTCTGGCTACGGACTGACGACCGAGGATGAGTTGAAAATTCTGCGTGTCGCCCAGCGTGTAAAGGCCCATTCGCCACTCCGCATCGTGACCACCTTCCTCGGTGCCCATGCCGTCGGCCGAGCCTACAAGGGACGCCAGTCAGAATATGTCGATCTCGTCATCAACGAGATGATGCCCCGTGTGGCCGCCGAGGGACTAGCCGACTTTGTGGACGTGTTCTGCGACGAGGGTTTCTTCACGCCAGAGGAGACCGACCGCATCCTCGAGGCTGGCGAGAAATATGGCATGAAGGGTAAGATTCATGCCGACGAGCTGGCCTTCTCGGGTGGATCCCGTGTTGCCATCGCTCATGGTGCACTCTCTGCCGACCACTTGGAGGCACTCCCCGAGGAAGGCATAGAGCAGTTCCGTGGTGCCGTCACCATGCCCACTGGTCTGCCGGGTACGTCCTTCTTCCTTAATATGCGGTTTGCCCCGGCCCGTGGCTTCATCGACGCTGGCCTGCCCATCGCTCTCGCCTCCGACTACAACCCAGGCTCCACGCCGTCGGGCGACATGAAGTTTGTCTGGTCCCTGGCCTGCACGAAGATGCGTCTCACCCCCGAAGAGGCTTTCAACGCCATCACCCTCAACTCCGCTGCCGCCATGGGCCTGTCCGCGGAGTATGGCAGTGTGGAGCGTGGCAAGCACGCCTCCCTCCTCTTCCTGTGCGACGTCCCCTCGTTGGCATGGCTTCCGTATCAATACACCACTCCGCTGCGCCACGCTACGTTTTAAGACCAAGCGCTTCAACGTCCGCAAAGAGACCACACACCGTTGCACGTAGCAGGGTAGTGGAGACTTTATACGATAGACAAAGCCACATTCGCAAGGGAGAAACCCGTTGGAATGTGGCTTTTTGCATCCCCATCGGGATGCTGCAAACACTAATCAAACACAAAAAAGCTTGTGTGAGGAATGGCTGGCAACCGTGAAGGCAGAAGCTATGGACAGCATCTCCATCTTCTGCGGTAGCCTACCTCAGTATATCTTTGAAGGCGAGGTTGGCCAGCAGGGCTGTCGATTGACTGAGCATGCGGATAAACTCCTGGGCCGACGACTTCATATAGGAGTCGCGCAGCAAGTGCACACAGCCGTCCATCTCGTTGCCCTCCGCATCGATAGGGATAGCCTTCATACCTGGCTGGGTGAGCGTGGTGGATTCCGAGAGAATGGAGACGAGCGAGCTGCGGCTCAGCAAGTCAAAGATGATATTGACATTGTTGACCTCCACCATGATTTTGAAGTTGTTGTCGCGCCCCTCCAGCAGATGTTCAAATGCGTTGCGTGCCTGCAAGCCCTTGTAGGGCAGAATGAGATCATAGCGTTCAAGGTCAGCGAGGGTGACGCTCTGCTGCCTTGCCAGCGGGTGGTGATCATTGACGATGGCCGCCAGGCGATTGCTAAAAATCGCTCTGCTGTCTATCGCCTTGTCCCGCTTGAGCGGCTTGAAGGCCAGCACAAGATCCAGTTCGCGCTTCTTCAGTCCGTCCATCAGTTCCTGCATAGATCGATAGACGATATTGAGCTTGACGTGGGGGTAGGCATGGATGAACGCGATGAGCGTCTCGGCCATGATGTTGCTAAAGGAGAACGTCACTCCGATGTTGAGTTCTCCAGCCAACATCTCACGCAGGTCATTCATGTGGTCAGCACAGGCCCCGGCCGCATTGACCGCCTTTTGGGCATAAGGCAACAGTTCTTTTCCCGCCTCCGTGAGATATACCTCGTGGGAATTGCGTTCAAAGAGCGGCATTCCTATCTCCTGCTCCAGGTGGGAAATCTGCTGCGATAGGGTACTCTGCGTGACGTAGAGCTTCCGCGATGCCTTGGAGAAATTGAGCGTTTCGGCCACCTGGAGGAAGTATTTCAATTGTCTGATTTCCATTCTTATCGGTCTAAATCCGTTTGCAAAGATACTACAAGAGTTTCTATTCGTGCGTATCGCGGGCATGATTTTTCTCCTTTCTTGTCCTTCTGTGTGCACCCACTCTCGCTCCTACGGCATGGGGCGTGACAAACTCTCCGTTGCGCTTTTTCCGTTCCACGAGCATGGCGAGCAACTTCCGCTTGCGTGTATCCTCGATGAAACGGCGGAAAAAGAGATTGGGCACAGCCACGCCGAGGGCGATGCAGATGATAGCCAGCGAAGCTTTGATGGCATTGTTCATGCCCACCGTGACCTCGCCGACGACACCGTGCATCTCGATGAAAGCGAAGAGGGCGCGATACATCAGCACACCCGGAATCATCGGGATGACACTCGGGATGGTGATACACTGATGGGGCACATGGAACCAGTGGCGCGCCTTGATGACAGCGATACTCACCGTCGTGGCTCCCGCCAGTGACCCGATGGTCAGTCCCATGTCCAGACCGAGGTTGCCATTGCTCGGACCGAGGTTGACGAAGTTGCGCACACACACGGCGATGATACCACCCACGGCCACGACGGGCAGCAATCGCCGCGGGATGTTGAAGATGGTGGAGAATCCCATGGCCGACACGGCGGCGGCAATGGCATACTCCCAATACTCATGATGGGGTGTCATGGTGAGCGTCTTGGCAAAATTGTCGATGCCGCAGACCTTGATGGCAAAGGCGATGCCGAAAGCCATGGCCAGCACCATGAGCAGCGTATTGACGGCACGGATGAATCCGGTCTCGATATAGCCGTCGAGCATGTCGCTCACGAAGTTGATGAGCGGCACACCTGGTACGATGAATAGCGCACACGCCATCAGTGGGTGCCATGGCGTAGTGGAGATCATCCACGACGGCATGCCCGCCATCATCGCTGGATCAGTAGAAAGGAGTGCTGTCGCCCAAGCCAGCAGCGTGGCTACGAAGGCCGAGATGCCGATGGCGACGTAGTTGTTGCAACCCACCGTGGGGAGAAACATCCGCAGGCGGAAACCCAGGATGGCCGCCAGGGAGCAATAAAAGAATGCGGTCCAGTCGCAGCCAAACTGGATGCAGAAGCCACCGCAGGCAAAGCCGCCACCTATCGCCACCTGCCAGGGGGTGAAGCCACGTGGCGCATCGTGGATGTCGTCGAGGGCCTTCTCATACTGCACGAGCGAGAAGTCCTCGCGGATGGCCGTCCAGGTGAGGCGGCTCACCTTGGCGATGGTGGCCAGACTGATGCCGTGACGCTCGCAGCGCTGAAACTTCGTAAACGAGTGGAGCTCATCGCTGTAGTTGACCATGAGCACGTTCCAGTTGACATAGAGGTGTATGTAGCGCTCGTCCAGTCCCAGGAAGGCCATCGCACGCTTCATCGTCCGCAGGATGCGCGAGGTGTCGGCGGCACTCTCCATGAGCAGGCTTCCTGTGCGTAGCAGCAGGTCGAGCTTGTGGCAGAGTTCCGTTTCGGCCACTCCGCGCCGCCGCCTCGGCTCTTCTACTGCCGAGGGGCGCACTGAAGGGGTCTCTGTTTTGACGTTTCTCATTCGTTTATCCGAATACAAAGATCAGTATCTGAATCGTGACGATGCGCAGGAACATGGCGAAAGGATAGACCGTGGCGTAGCCCACGGCGGGCGCGTCAGCAGAAGTCTGCTCGCGGACGTAGGCCAAGGCTGCCGGATTGGTATGGGCACCAGCGAGCACACCGAGCATCGTGTAGTAGTTGATGTGGAAGACGTAGCGGCCTATCAAACCACCAACCAGGATGGGCACCATCGTGATGGCGGCACCATAGGCAATCCACTGCGCGCCCTCACCCGTGGCAAGGGTTTGTACAAAGGGCGATCCCGTGCCCAGTCCGACACAAGCCAGGAAGATGCAGATACCCACCTCACGCAACATCAAGTTGGCCGAGATCGTATTATAGGTCACGAGGTTATATTTCGGGCCGAAGAAACCGATGAGGATGGCCACCACCAGCGGGCCGCCGGTGAGTCCCAGTCGCAGACTCTCATTGATACCGGGAAGGAAGAAGGGGATGTTGGCCACGATACAACCGAGCATGATACCAAGGAAAATAGGGATGAGGTTGGGCGCGTTGAGCCGCTTCATCTGGTTGCCAAGGAGTTTCTCCGTATGGGCAATAGCGAGCTCCGTACCCACCACCGTCACACGATCACCAAGCTGCAGTTTCAGATGCGGGGTAGCGATGAGGTCCACACCGTTGCGGTTCACTCGCGTGATGTTCGTGCCAAGGCTCGTGCGGATACCCATCTGGCCGATGCTCTTGCCATTGACACCCGGCTTCGTCACAAGGATGCGACGCGTGATCAGATCCTTGCCAAAGGTCTCGGGTGCCACCTCTACCTTTTCGCCGACAAGGGCCACGATGGCCTCCACGGCCGTAGGATGGGCCACCACCTGGAGCAGGTCGCCCTCGTTGACTACCGTCGCCCCGTTGACTACTTCACTCTTGCCACTGCCGTCGCTATGGATGATGCGCGAGATCATGAAGTCGCGTTTCAGCACTTCGTGGATCTGGCGCACCGTGTCGCCAGCCACCATTTTGTTGGTCAGGCGCACGGAGAACGTGTGGAGCGTCATCTCCTTCAAGTGGCCTGCGCCCATTTTGGCAGCGTCCTCCTCATGGTGCCTGTCGATGCGCAGGGCATAGCGGAGGATGACGAATGAGAGGATTACACCCAGCACACCCACAGGGTAGGCGATGGCATAGCCTGTGGCGATGGATGGGGCGTCGATGTGGCGCAGGTCGCTGAAAGCCTGCTGTGCCGCACCCAGTCCCGGGGTATTGGTCACGGCACCCGAGAGGATGCCGACGAGGGTCGTGGCAGACGTGCCAGAGAAGGAATAGACCACGAGGGTTGTCACAATACTCAATGCCACGACTACAATACTGAGGATATTGAGGCTCTTGCCACCTCCACGGAAGGAGGAGAAGAAGCCCGGGCCCACCTCAAGGCCGATGGAATAGACGAAGAGTATCAAGCCAAACTCCTTGAGGAAGTGGAGTAGATGCTCGTCGATGGTGATGGGAAGGTTGCCCATCAGCAGACCGATAAACAACACCCAGGCCAGCCCGAGCGAAACTCCGCGCACCCGAACCTTGCCCAAACACAGACCGAGCGTGATCACCAGGGCCAGAATCATCACTGAGTGGGCCACGCCTCCTCCCCACAACTCGGGGAATCCGTAAAATAACTTTTCAAGTATTTCCATTTGTACTTTATTATTTTGATTAATTTCCTCTGCCTTGCCGCAGCGCCACACCTGTCTAAAGTGGCATCCGCGATTTTCGATTGCAAAGGTATAGACAATGGCGAAAGCCGCAGATCATCGGCATTTAAAAAGCACAAATGCAGCTATAAGCATTTTCGATAAAGCGATTTCTGCTTGTTTCCTTTCCTTTTTACCATTATATATCAATAGGTTACACGCTGATTATACGCCGTCTTACTCTAATTTTTACCACCCCATATTCCTGCAGACTTTCATCCATACATCAGCCATCGCATTCTAAAAGACTGATAGTCGCATACGGATTTACTTTCTTTACGTGCAAATTCTTGATTCAAAAATCGAATGGAAAAGGGTAGATTGGATGGTAAAAATGCAAAGCGGGGCACCACGATGGGTGCCCCGATAAATTTGATACATATATATATATTGTGTCCAGTAAGTAGAGCCCGCAGTCGCTGCGGGTGTGCCGTTCCGCTACGGCAACTAATCGTGTTTCATATATTAATGAGGAGAAAAAGGGAAAAGTAACCCCTGTTTTGAGAAAAAAATCAAAAAAAGTTTGTTTAGACCTGTTAGATACGGGTGAGCTGGTGTAGTTTATTTGGTGGTATGAGAACAATCGGGTACAAAGTAAGCAAAAAGAGAGCATTTTCCGAGATGCCAATGACTGTTGGAATAGGTGGTTATGAGCCCCAGGAGGGATTTTATGTGAAAAAGTGCGACGAAAATCGGTGGTTATTTTCCTAAATTGTCCTAAAAGATTGTTTGAGCGTCTGCGCACACAATCTCCCGTTACATGGGGGATTCGAGGCGATTTTAGGGTAGGGTAGCGGTTTTTTGCAGAATGTGAAGAAATATTAACGAGCTGGTTTTCAGCCCTATTTTTTACTACCTTTGCACCACGAACATGAAACGAAGGCGCTGCAGGAGCGGTTTTCCTGGATAGAAACGCGCTATGGTGAACACCCCCTTTTGTCGGGTTTTCGGCCAAGTTTCAAAACCTTATTTTATGAAGCAATACAAAAAAGAGACCAAATTAGAGAGCATTGTCTATCAAGTCATCATCACGCTCGCCCTCATTGCGCTGCCCGTCTTCGGCCATGCAGCCACGACGGAGCAAGCACTACCCGCCGAGGTAACGGAGACAGCGGGCGATGGAGACGGATTTGACTGGAACAAGCTCATCGATGCCATCGCCCATTTCGAGAGCAAGGGCAACGCCCGCGCCGTAAACGGACAGTATGTGGGCCTGCTGCAGATCTCGCCGGTGCTGGTCCGCGAATGCAACAACATCCTCAAGGCGCGCAGAGAGAGCAAACGCTACACCCTCAAGGACCGCTACAACGCGGAGAAGTCGCGCGAGATGTTCGCCATCATCCAGTCGCACCACAACCCGTCCAACTCCATCGAGCGCGCCATCCGAATCTGGAAAGGTGGCATCGGATACAGCATCCGCAAAACACAAAACTACGTCAACCGCGTGCTTGAGCGCATGGGACTGTAGGCCACCACTTGTTCTTCGTTGATAGGGTTGAGGGGGATCGCCTATGATTGTTGTGATCCATCCACGGCAAAGAATAACCGCTAAAAATGTGGCGGATTAGGAGGAAGTAGAAGAAAAAATGAATCGTCGGTGTTCATTTTTTTACTATTTTTGTTAGGTTTTTGCGCAGAAAATATTACTTTTGCATCCGAAACATGGTCTTTCGGACACGCCTTGCGCACTCGTCGTCCTCCGTTTCGCCCCCAACGGGGGGACAACCCAGTTTGTTATCAATGAAAATTCAAAAAATGATCAACTACCGTATCCGTTCCATACGGATGCTTTTTGTCATACTTATGACCCTCGCTGCGGGTGCCCAGATGGCGCATGCAGCCAAGGGCGGACGCTCCGACTTCTACCAAAAATATATGTCGCGACCCTCCGAGGAGCTGATACGCATCGGCAAGGACTACCGCCTCAGGAAGAACAAGCCCGACTCGGCACTGCTCTTCTTCACCATCGTGGCAGGACGCTACACGCCCAACATGAGTGCAGAGGAGAAGAGAGAGGTGGTGGAGGCACTGAACATGAACTACTTCATCTACAGCTTCACCTACCTCAACTATCCCAAGGCTTACGAAAACCTGCTCCGCGCCCACACCATCTCGAAAGAACTGGGCGAGACGAGTGCCGCACTCTACTTCAACCTCGGTTCCATGTACCAGCTTGTGGCAGGACAGGGACGACAGTGGAAACTCTACAGCAAGGCCCTGGACTGCTACCGGAAGGGTGTGCGCCTGGCCCTGGCGAAGAAGGATATGCCCACCGCCGACATGGCTTTCACCAACATGACGACACTCGCCGACGTGGTGGGAGAGTTTGCCAACACGAAGAAGGAGTGGGACCTGTATCGCAAGGCACACACGAAGCGCAACACGGAGCACTACAAGTATAACATCACCCTCTACGAAGGCACAAGACTGAAGATAGCGGGACAGCTTCAGAAGGCTGCCGAGGCCTACGGCCGGCTCATCGACATCGTGCCCGATACGGAGCGCAACTGCCGCCGCCGCGCATTGGCATTTGTGGAAGCCGCGGAGGTGCAACGACTCTTGCACCACTTCGACCAAGGACTGGCCTTCGTGGCGGAGGCGGAGAAACTCTATGTCAAATACAAGATTGGCGACGGCATGCAGAGCGTCTATCAGACCTACGCCATCTTCTATGAGGACATGGGGCGCAAGGCCGACTACGATCGCAGCATGTACCGATACTACCAGATCAACGACTCGCTGAAGGCATACTCACTGCCATCCAACGTGTTTAACATGGGTCTCAACGAGAAGGTGATCGAGCTCAACCAGGAGATGGACGGCATGAAAGAGCGTCAGACGCAGCACCGCATCTGGCTCATCGTGGCCGTACTGACCACGCTCTTCTTCGTCATCATCCTGCTCGTCGTGATGCGCGAGAACCGGGAGTTGCGCCGCCGCAACCTCGCTCTCTACCACCGAAGCTTGGAGGTGCTGAAGAGCGATGAAATGGCGGGAAAACAGCGAAAGACTGTCTCTGCACCCGCCGTGGAGGAGAACAATGCGGCTACGGCTTCTTCCAAATACCACCACAGTACGCTCTCCGATGCGGACAAAGACCGTATCGCACAACTCGTGCAGCAGGTCATGGAGCAGACCGAAGTCATCATACAGCCCGACTTCACGGTCGAAAAACTGGCGCAAAACATCAGTACGGGACAAAAGTATGTGTCGCAGGTCATCAACGAGACCTTTGAGTGCAACTTCAACACGCTGCTCGGACGCTACCGCATCCGTGAGGCTTGCCGCCGCTTCAACGATCCGCAACGCTATGGAAGCTATACCATCGAGAGCATCGCAAGGGATCTCGGGTTTAAGTCGCGATCTAATTTTGCCACCACTTTCAAGAAGCATACGGGTCTGAATCCGTCGGAATACCTGCGCCTGGCAAAGGAGAAAAACGGACTTTAATCCAGGATTTCATCTACCTCTGCTGCCTCTTGCTATTTACGGCTATTTTTGCCCGAAAAATCTATCCCAAAGGTCCAGAAAATGGCAGAACAGTGCAAATGAATTGTGAGTCAGTCGGTTCTGATTTTCAAGCTATTTGGCAGAAAATCTTGAAAAGACAGGTTTATGCCAACTTCGGACAGAGCAGCGTTACCAAAACATTACCTTCTCCTTTGAAAGCGAGAATTGGGAAAAGTGGCAACGAATAGAGCAAAATCCGATCTGACCCTATAGGATTATCTTCGACAAAGATACTTTGATGGCAGGAAAGAAGCAAATAAATTGCACACGGTTTCTTTACCATTGAACGACAATGTTTTGCGTAACAACAAATAACCTGACAATAAATAATTTTGTAACCCATAAAAGGTCAGAGTTATGCGTAGTACATTTAAGGTTCTGTTCTACCTCAAAAAGAACGCCCCCAAGAAGAACGGTTCCGTTCCCGTGATGTGCCGTATCACCATAGACGGTACGATAGCCCAGTTCAGTTGCAAATGCGACATCCATCCCGATTTGTGGGACATCAAGAGCAACCGGGCTTCGGGAAAGAGTGCCGTAGCATTAGAAACCAACCGTTTCTTGGACAAGATACGTGTCGGCATCAATGCCAAATACAAGGAGATAGCCGAGCGGGATAACTATGTTACTGCCGAGAAAGTGAAGAACGCTTTCTTGGGCTTGGAAATGCGGCATGAAACCTTGCTGAAAGTCTTTGCCCGGCACAATGAGGACTTTTTCAAACAGGTCGATGCAGGCTTGCGATGCCCATCCACCTACCACAAGTATTGCACGGTCTATAAGCATCTGGAGGAGTTCATCAAGAACCGCTACCGTGTCAGCGACATTGCTTTGAAAGAACTCACTCCGGCTTTCATTACCGACTTTGACATCTTCCTGCGCACCGAAAAGCAATGCTGTAACAACACGGTATGGATTTACATGATGCCCCTGCGCCGTATGATTACCATTGCCCAGAATCACGGATGGATAGTTCGTGACCCGTTCGTGGATTACAGCATATCCGCCGAGAGTACCGACAGGGACTATCTGACCAAGGATGAAATCCGCAGGCTGTTGGATTTGAAATTCAGGCGTAAATCAATGGAGCTGGTTCGGGATTTGTACGTCTTCTGCTGTTTTACGGGCTTGTCCTTTACCGATATGAAGAACCTGACCAAGGACAACCTTCAGACTTCCTTTGACGGTAAACTCTGGATTATGACCAAGCGACAAAAGACAGGTGTGGAGTCCAATATCATGCTTTTGGATATTCCGAAGCAGATTATCGAGAAGTACGATGGCATGGCGAAGGAGGATTACCTCCTGCCCGTTCCGCAGTATATTACCGCCTGCAAGAACATCAAGAAAATCATCGGACTCTGCGGTATCGAAAAAGAGATTACGTGGCATACCAGGAGTCACAGTAAATTCTTTTATTTATTGAATATCAGCGAGTTGAGTATTTTAAAGAATGTGACTGCTAACGATTTAGAAACGAGCTATATTCTTTTTCTTTCACAACTTTGCAATATACAAAGAACGCTTTGATTTCGAGTGCAAAGTTAAATCTAATTTCTGAAAAACAACATTTTATGCTGTGATTTTACAAAATATTAAGATTAGTCTTTGCAAAGGTAAAAGAGTAGTTACCAACAGTAATTTTCATGTAACGTCATTTTTAGAGTATGGCAAAAAGAACATATTCATAAACGCATATATGTATCTTGCCATATTGGGAAATCAATTGCTTAGTTCCATTTTTGCAGATTATATTTCTATTTTGTCTAAATTACGACGGAATACAGCAGATATTCAAGGGATTTGGATGGATTATCACGATAAAATATTATTTTTGTAGCGTAAAAAACGATAAAAACATGAAGTTAAATCGCATAAGAGCAGTCTTAGAGGACAAAGGGATAAGCCAAACATGGCTCGCAAAGAAGTTGGGAAGGAGTTTCAGTACGGTCAATGCATACGTATGCAACCGCACTCAACCCAATCTTACCACACTTCTTGAAATCGCGCAGCTATTGTCTGTGGATATGAAAGAGCTTATCACGGACGATAGAGCGATTATGGGAGGTAAAACAACTATGGTATGAGAATAAACAAATGGATTCCTATAGTCTTAGCGATAAACATTGGGGTATTATGCTTTGCTCTATATGTTGCCACGACATATCAGCAGCAAAACTATATTGTTTCATGTGAACAGCCGATTACAAATTACTCCATTCTGGAGGTAAATTGTAGAGGGCACAGAATGCACTCAACGGTTAAAATCGCATACGCTGGTAAGGACTATTATGTAGGTGTAAACAGAGAACTTTGCAAAAATATTGGGCAAGCCGAGTTCTTCTATGATATGCAGCATGACACGGTTTTTGAGAAAGATTATCTATGTATGAGGCATATCGTGTTCTTTTTTGTGCTGTTTGCTTTCTCTTTACTGTTATGGAAATGCCCAGAGGTTCGGAAATACCAAGCGACAAGGAAAGATATTCTAAAAGTAAGGAAAGACATTTTCCTCAAAAATGCCCTTCCCATCCTAAAAGGAAAAGGGTTTGTTGAGGAACCTTTCAAAACATCAAACTTTGGATGGTGTGGCTTTGGCTATATTTATGATATGTGCCGTCTTAGACAGGGCAAGTTCTTGGATTTTGTGTCGGTAAGGATAACACAAGGCGACAGATACATAAAGATATTTATAAATGCCTTTGAGGTCACCCCTCAACTTGGCTCTCTTTCTTCACTTAAAGAGACGGAAGGTCTGAAATACGTCATACTTCCAAACAGTGAAAAGGAAATGAGGCTTGACTCTGATTTTATAAAGGGAATGCCTGCTCTATCCAAGGAGTTTTGGTCTGGAGGGTTGAAGGTTGGGCGTTACTTCACGGAAATTGGTTACAACAATCAAGTTGAGAAATTAAAAGAGAAAGTGATGTCAAGAGTTTGCGATATTGATGCTTACTTCGAGAAATGGCATGGATGCCATCGTCCGAACCTTGTAAAATGGGATGGGGAATTGATTGAAAGAAGATAAAGTTGTACTTCCTGCGGATTGCAAGTCCGCAGAGACTAAAAAGAACATCAAATGAGATACATTGATTTTAGCTCAGTAAAGGAAACAATAGGGAAGATTTACTTTGGTATTTGTATTTGTGTTTTTGCTTATGCCGTTATTGGTGTACCTATACTATTAGGTATGCTGAAAAAGCATGGTGTGAAAACAGAAGCCGTCATTACACCTAATACTTCGTCTTGGGTCCATCGCTATACTACGAATTGTTATCTGTATGAGTTTCAAGTCGGAGATAAAACTTATGATGGAAATTCGCTTGTGGAGGAAGGTGATTATCGCAAGATTGGCACCAGGGTACAAGTGCTATACTTGGATTGGTATCCTTCTTTCAACAGACCTACGTATTATTGGGATGATTAATCGCTTTCTGCGGATTGCAAGTCCGCAAGGCTCAAATAAACAAACGCTTATGAAATATCTATGTTTTATATTCTGTGTTCTTCTTGTTGGAGCGTGTTCCAGCACGAAAGGAAGCGGCAAGGACACTTTGTTCTGTGAACTGGACAAAGAAATACAAGATACATTGCAGTCTGTAAGTCAAAAGGTTTTGGAGGAAGACTATGCTCCGCAGGCTATGATAGACTTTTCGGGCAACTGCAAGTTTACCGAAAGGAATATTGGGCCTTGGGTCATTAGTATTCAAATTGAAGATACCGTTAATAAGATAAGTGTTTCGTTGCCGACAAACGCCCCAATGCCATATATCGTGCATAATACCACTGTTTATTATCCCGAAGAATACAACTTGCTTGTAATGGGGTTTGATAAAAATACGAAATTCAGAACTATAAGGATGAAGTAAAGTAAGGAGTTGAATTAGTGCGATGATTTGCTTGCTGCGGATTATCCGTAAGTTCAAGAATATATCAAAACAATATTTACGCAAAAACTAATGATTTATGGCAGAGCATAATATCCAACAACTCAATAGATTCAAAATAGAGAGGGAAAACACAATACAGTTTCCCCTAAGAAAAATGCTGAAGGATTCCATCAGTGAATGGCTTTTGTCTGACATCCAACAGATAAATGTAAAATTATGGAAAGAACTGAGCTGCATTTCAAAAGTAAACAACAAGGATGATATAAAAAGACTAAAGCACTTTGTGAAAAATAACAAAAGCAATTTAGGCCCTATGCTTTATGATGAATTGAAATCCGCAGTGAAAGAAATTGCAGAAGACTTTGAATGGGTATGTAGCAAAGACGGACAGATAATCATGAAGATTGAGGACTGGATAGAAAATGCCAGATTGCGCCTCGGCAAAGAATATCCTGATGTCCTCATATACATAGGACGTAGCTTTGTGAATCCCAAGGAACTAATTATAGGGGGTGTCGTCAATGATGATGATGAGCAAAAGTTATTTGAAAACTATTTCAATAACCAAAATCCACCAGTTCCTATTCATTTCAAAATAATTGTTCAAAACGAAGAATAAACCAAGTAAGAAATCATGAACAACGATATTTTGCTTTCTACGAAATTTAAATCCATAGGAGAGGACGCTACTGTCAGTATGCCCTCCCAAATAAAGGCATTGTTTGGCATGAACCCACAAATTGACGTTCGCTTGATAGACTATGACTATATAGGAGATGCAAAAGATGATGATTACACCTCCTTTGCAGAGAAATTATATAAGGCAAATCCTAATGCTCATTACATATTGGTTACGCATTCCAATGAACTTAAAGACAGTTTGTTGGTAAGAAAAACTTTCCATTTTGATTTGACTGGATTTTATTTCAGTGAAGAAATCCAAACTTGGAGTGTTCCCATAAGCAACAATACCATCGTGTTCTTGGGCGTTATAGAAATAGAAACTTTTGAAGATTTAAAGACTGCAATTAGATTCTTGTTTTCAGGAATATATGATTCCCAAAACTTCCTAATACAACATGGTAGTACCTTTGCAAAAAGCGAGATTGTGAACCTCTTGGAAAGGGCTTTGCTTCCCATAAAGAATAGGTATGTGGAAAATCAAGACGTAATTATATCTATGGCCTCAGTATGCCAGCATAAAAAAGATATAATGGTTTTATATCCTTATGGTGGTACAGATTTCGGAAGTTTTATGCTATTTGTTGTGTAGGTTGGATATAATCTGCATAACAGCATTGTTATTTTCCACAACTCTGTGCAATTTTCCGGTTTTGTCATTTCAAGAGTATGGCAAAAGAACAAATATTCATTGCAAACATATATCTTGCTGTGTTAGAAAACCATTTATTTAAGTTCCACATTTACAGATTCTATTTTCATTTTGTCTAAATTACGATAGAATATCGTAGATTTTCAAGGGATTATAACCGATTATCACTACAAAATGTTATTTTTGTAGCAGAAAACGGCAGCAGACATTGATGGAAACTTCACAATTGAAGTGGAGCCAAAAGATACAATCACCATAAAGTTCATTGGTATGCAAGACAGAATCATCAAACTCTCTGAGATGAATTTTGAAAAACTCAATGTCATTACTTTGACAGAAAGTGGAGGACTCACAGGGGAAATTGTTGTTATCAAAAAGAGACATAATCATAAAAGAAAATAAACTATGGCAAGAGGAAGAGACATTTGCAACACTCTCAAAGCCATTCGCAAACAAATAGCAGATGCTAATGGGATTGCCTATTCACCAGAAGAATGTCACTTCACTGGTGAGTGCAAGGGAACTTGCCCCAAATGCGAGCAAGATGTGAGAGATTTGGAGTATGAATTGCGACGTAGGCAGATTGCAGGAAAGGCCATCAAGGTCGTTGGCATTGCAGTAGGACTTGTTGCTTTAACGGCTTGTTCTGATGGAAAACCACAGCGAAATGCTTCAGACATGGTTACAGGTGATACAATCATTGTTAAAAAAGAAGAACCGAACCCAAGAAACAGACAATTAGAAGGAGCCATTTCTCTTGGCAACAAGGAGAAACTTCTGGAAGAAGAAAACAGAAAGGACGGGGAGGCTTCATACAATCCATCCTTAGAAACAAAAGAGATAAAAAAGAATATCAAAGGCAATTCCTCAAAAAATCAAGGCAGGAATGCTGTCACCAGGTCTGCCATTGGTATAGATTCCATTGAAAGCAGCAAAATATTTGATAATGCTGATGAGGAAGCGTCATTCCCTGGTGGCATAGCGGCGTGTATGAAATATATTGCAGACAATTTTCGCTATCCAAACATACAGGGCGATTGCAGCATACAAGGAAAAATTGTCGTTACTTTCACGGTCAATGAGGATGGAAATCTAAGTGACATCAAAGTGAAGAAAAGCGTCTATTCTGACCTTGACAAAGAAGCAGTCCGGGTGGTGAAAAGTATGCCGAGTTGGATTCCTGCCAAGCAAAACGGCAAGGCTGTGAAATCAAGATACACGCTTCCTGTCTACATCCACGTGCAGTAACTATAAAAAAGGAATAATCATGGCAACAAGAGGACGCAACATTTGCAACACGCTCAAGGCCATCCGCAAGCAAATAGCGGATGCCAATGGAATCAGTTATTCACCCGACGAATGTCACTTTGAGGGTGAATGCAAGGGCACTTGCCCGAAATGCGAGCAAGACGTAAGGGACTTAGAACACGAATTGCACCTCCGACAGATGGCAGGGAAAGCCATCAAGGTCGCAGGAGTGGCTTTGGGCATCACCGCCCTCACCGCATCCGCCACATCGTGCGCCACGCAGAAGGGATATTACAAATCGACACCGCCTAAGTCTGAAAAGGTTATCCCTATCCTGTTCCAAGAATACACCACCAACGACACCGCCCTACTCCAAGCGAAAGATTCTCTCAGCAAGAAAGGAGTGCTCTTCGTCCAAGGGCATCTCATTAGCGACGAGGACAATGAGCCGCTTATTGGAGCCTCCGTCATCGCTAAACATTCGGGAAAGTATGCAATAACTGATGTCAATGGAAACTTCACTCTCGAAGTGGAGCAAGGCGACACGATAACCGTGCAATACATCGGCTTCATAGACCGAAGCATCAAACTATCAGAAATGAGCCGAGACAAGCTCAATGTCATCACTCTAATATTCAACGAAAGTGCCTTAGGGGAAGTCGTGGCAGGAATCGTTCCCGAAGTCAGAGTTAGAGGAACAGCTCCCGTCATCAAAAGAGAAGATACTTTCGAAGAGGCTTCATTCCCAGGCGGTTCGACTGCATTGACGCAATACATCAAGACTAACATTCAATATCCAAAAGAATGTCGGGAAGGCGCGCCAATAGGCAGAGTCATCCTTGGTTTCACCGTCAACAAGGACGGAAGTTTGAGCAACATCAAGGTGGAGAAAAGTCTTGTCCCTATCCTCGACGAAGAAGCCATCCGAGTACTGAAAAGCATGCCGAAATGGACTCCTGCCAAGAAAAACGGCAAGGTGGTGAAATCAC
>VOFG01002550.1_pt1 | contig 147042 bp, 253 predicted proteins | sample 5384171 | NCBI WGS metagenome assembly VOFG01 (sample SAMN12384726, study PRJNA508395) | human gut metagenome | isolation source: healthy gut F | host: Homo sapiens
CGTGCGCCGCCGCGTGCCTCCGTGTTATATGGATATGGCCGGGGCTGTCAGCATGCTGGGAGTAGTGCGCAGCTATGTTTACAGGCTGGTGAAAAAAGGGCTGCTGCGTGAATACAGGTGCAGGATGAAAACAGCCCGTGGACTGCGCGTGCGCTGCTTTTTACCACCGGGAGGATCTGGAACATGTCAGGCTGCACGTGCTCCAGAAAAAGATGACGGAAGCGGTTCCGGAGGATGCGTTTTTGGCTTGCGCGCGGGCCGGATTGTGTCACGTTAAGGGCATGATAGCTTTTCTGCGCGGCACGGTGGCGGAATCATATCCCCAGCGGTTGATCCTGGATGTTCATGGGGTGGGGTATGAAGTGATTGTGCCCCTGTCCACGTTTGACAGGCTGAATCCCCTTCCCGGCAGAGAGCTGACGCTGAAAACCTACCTGCATGTCCGGGAGAACATGCAGGTGCTGTACGGTTTTGCCACGGATGCGGAAAGGGATATTTTCCTGCTGCTGATTGAACGTGTTTCCGGAATCGGCCCGGCAACGGCGATTGCCATTTTGGGTTCCCTGTCCGTGGAGCAGTTCAAGCCGGCGGTTGTGGGCGGAGATGTTTCCGGCATTGCTCGGGCCAAGGGGTGGGCAAGAAGACGGCGGAACGCACGTCCTGGAACTGAAGGATAAAGTGGGCCTGGCCGCCACGTGGGAAGCCCAGGCCCAGGGCGCTACTTCCCAGGCCGCCGGGGACGCGGAATTGGCGCTGATTGCGCTCGGGTTCAAGCAGGTGGAATCCCGCAAGGCGATAGCCGCCCATCTGAAGGACCATCCGATGCAGACGTGGACGAGCTGATACGCGCCGCTTTGCGTTCCATGAATTGAAGGAGCTTCCGGAGGAAGGAAGGTGTTTTTGCAAGTTTTTTGATTTTCATGAGGGAACATGTCCGCTTGGCGGAGTGTTCCCTGTTTGCGGAAGCTGGGGAACATACTGCCATGATGGGGGAACAATAGTGTTGACGGCTGGTTGAAACGTTTTTAAACTTGCAGCGTCCATGGTACTTGAATAAGTCCGGGACTAGTAATTAATCAAATCTGAAGCCCCTCAATCTTATGGCCAAATACGCTATTAACGGTTTTGGACGCATTGGTCGCAACGTACTGCGCGCCATGTCCAAGGAAGAACGCAACAAGGTTGTTGCCATCAATGACCTGACTCCTATCGAAACGATCGCCCACCTGCTCAAGTATGACTCCACGCAGGGCAAGTTTGACGGTGAAATTTCCATCGAGGGTGATTATCTGGTCGTTGACGGTCACAAGATCCTCATCACCGTGGAACGTGATCCCGCCAACCTTCCCTGGAAGGATCTGGGCGTGGACGTCGTTCTGGAATCCACCGGCCTGTTCACCAAGCGCGACGCCGCCAAGAAGCACCTTGACGCCGGCGCCAAGAAGGTTCTTATTTCCGCTCCCTCCCCGGATCCGGACCTGACTTTCGTTCTGGGCATCAACGACAGCGAATACGATCCTGCCAAGCACGATATCGTTTCCAACGCTTCCTGCACCACCAACTGCCTTGCTCCGATGGTGAAGGTGCTGGACGACAAGTTCGGCGTTGAAAAGGGCATGATGAGCACGATTCACTCCTACACGAACGATCAGCGCATTCTGGACCTTCCGCACAAGGATCCCCGCCGTGCCCGCGCCGCCGCGATCAACATCATTCCGACGACCACCGGCGCCGCCAAGGCCATTGGTGAAGTAATGCCGAACCTGAAGGGTTCCCTGAACGGCGCTTCCTTCCGCGTTCCGACTCCGACCGGTTCCCTAACCGACTTTGTGGCCGTGCTCAAGAAGGATGTGACCGTGGAAGAAGTAAACGCCGCCATGAAGGAAGCCGCTGAAGGCCCGCTGAAGGGCATTCTGGCTTACTCGAAGAAGCGCTCGTTCTTCAGGACATCGTTTCCGACCCCCACTCCTGCATCTTTGACCCGGCTTCACGTATGTGGTCGGCGGCAACCTGGTGAAGGTCTGCGGCTGGTACGACAACGAATGGAGTTATCTCCAACCGCGCCGCCCAGGCCATGAAGAAGCTGGGCGACAGCCTGGGCTGCGGATGCTCCTGCGGCAAGTAAGTTCTTTCGACAACGCTTGCTCTTCAGTTGCACGACAAGTCTTGCCGTCCGCCTGTTTCAATTTTCCGGCTTTCCTGGCCGGTTTTGCCGGGCGGGCGGGGATTTATCCGGGAGGGCAGAAATGCCCTCCCTTTTTATTCATTGAACCAAACAATATAAACCGATATGGCTAAACTTACTGTTCGCGACCTTGACGCCAAGGGAAAGGAAGTCCTCATGCGCGTGGATTTCAACGTCCTCTCAAGGATGGGGAAATTACCAATGACGCCCGCATTGTGGCTGCTCTCCCCACCATCAAGTTCCTGCTGGACCAGGGCGCACGCCTTGTCCTTACCTCTCATTTGGGCCGTCCCAAAAACGAACCCGATCCCGCTTTTTCCCTGAAGCCCGTTGCCGCCCGCCTTCCGAATTGCTCGGCAAGGACGTTAAATTGTTTCCGCCGCCATTGGCCCGGAAGCGGAAGCCGCCCGCGCCGCCATGAAGGACGGTGATGTGGTTCTGCTGGAAAATGTCCGTTTTATCCTGGTGAAAGAAGAACGATCCGGAGTTCGCCAAGTCCCTGCTGGGCAATGCCACGCTGTTCGTGAACGACGCATTCGGCACGGCCCACCGTGCTCACGCTTCCACGGAAGGCGTGACGCATTTTGCGGAAAAGAGCGCCATGGGCTTCCTGATTGAACGTGAACTGGAATACCTGGAAGGCAAGCTGGAAAACCCGGAAAAACCCTTTGTGGTGATTATGGGCGGCGCCAAGGTGTCCGACAAGATTGAAGTGCTTTCCAAACTGATGGAGAAGGCTGATACGTTCCTGATTGGCGGCGCCATGGCCAATACGTTTCTGGCGGCTGAAGGGTATGACCTGGGCGCTTCCAAGATTGAAGGGGACAAGCTGGATCTGGCCCGGGAAATTCTGGCGGCGGCCAAGGCCAAGGGCGTGATTCCTGCTTCCTGCAGATGCGCGTAGCCATGAATTTGAAGACGGCGCCGAAACCTTCTGCACGGCTCCTTTCGCTGAAGGCGGCAAGGTGCCGGAAGGCGGCATGGCCATCGACATCGGCGACAAAGCCATTGAAGAGTTCTCCGCCATCATCAAGGATGCCAAGACCGTTCTGTGGAACGGCCCGATGGGCGTATTTGAAATGGACTGCTTCGCCAAGGGAACCAAGGAAGTCGCGGAAGCCCTGGCGGATTCCACCGCCATTTCCATCGTAGGCGGCGGCGATTCCGTGACGGCGGCCAAGAAGTTCAAGGTGCAGGATAAGCTTTTCCTTCTGTTCCACGGGCGGCGGCGCTTCCCTGGAACTGCTGGAAGGCAAGGTTCTTCCCGGTGTGGGGGCCTTGACCGACAAGTGCTGCTGCGGCAAGTAACCGTTCATGGCCGTGCGGATTGTTTTCGCCTGGCGTTCAGAATGGGCTTTTTCATTTCCCGCATCCGTTTTCGGGTGCGGGATTTTTGATTTGCCGGCTTCCGTTGAAAAAGCGAGGGAGTTTTGCGATTCCGGCTTTTTGAATAAGGTGGGAATCCATGCTCATGCCGTCTTTCCATTCCGGAAAGGAAGGCAGTCTTTTTTGGGCTTGCTCTTAATATGCTCCCCCGGTAGTCTGAGCATAATGAAACTGCTGCATTGTTTTCTGGCTGTCCTTTGGTGGTGTTCTCCTATACCGGCTGCGGATATTCCCGGTGCGGAGAAGGCGGAATATGTCTGGTATCCCGTGTGGTACATCCTTCTTGATTCTCCTCAACCCGACCGGCAGAGCCTGTCCACTCCGTAGCTGCCTATGTCCATGACAATGGGATGGAAGTAGCTCTCATTGGTGCTATTCATGTGGCGGAACCGGAATATTACGACAGGCTGAATAAGCTGTTCCGCAGGTACGATGTACTGCTTTTTTGAAATGATTGGTCGGAGAGGGCCTCCGGCGGGAAGAGGAATTGCGCCGCAAGATAGACCGCAGCAAGCCGCTGGGGGGCTGACTCTGGAAGAGGCGCGGGAATGGAACCGGATAGTGGAATGGAGGAAGAAATGCGGGCAGGAGGAAAAGTCTTTTTTAATGGGGCTGCTGGGGGCGCCTACAAGGAGTTGAGCAATATGCTGGGACTCCAGACCCAGCATCAGGGCATTGATTATTCCGCAGCCCATTTCGTCCATGCGGACATGACGCTGGATGAATTCCGCAAGGCGCAGGCCAGAAAGGGTGAAAGCATTGCCGGCCTGATGCTTACATCCGTCTTGTCCTCCTTGGTTGAGAAAACCGGGACGAACCGGGCCGGTGAATTTGGATTGATGGCGGATTTCCTGGCCGGCAATAAAACGGGGTTGAAGAATAAGCTGATGGGCGATGGCCAATGCTCCTAATGGTCTGGAGAATACCGTGATTCTGGAAGGCCGGAACGCCAAGTGCATGGAAGTGTTTGACCGTTGGAGCGGCAAGGGCGTGCGCAGGATAGGCGTCTTTACGGAGCGGCGCATCTTCCCGGCCTGCACGGCGCTCTTTTGGAACGCGGCTACCGTTCGGGAGGTGCGCTGGCTTCCGGCGTGGAGCACCAGGGAGCAGGGTGCGGACGGGCAGCGCGGGGAGGGTTGAGTTTTGTTACTTTTTTCCCCGGTTTTTCCGGGACGGGCGGTGTAGCGGCGGATGAACATGGTTTTCCGCCGCCCGCCTTTGAAGAGGGAAGAAGAGGGGGCTTTTTCCCTGCCTGGGGCAGGATGCCGTTCTTTAGGGGCAGGATGCCGCGTTCCGGAGGGAACCATGCGGACGATACCTCCGCCTTTGATGCGCATGGTGAAGGAAAGGGCATTTCCGGAAGTGACTTTCCGGGTTTCCACGCTCCATCCGTCATTTTTTCCGCCAGATCCCGGAGAATGGTGGCCTGGTATGCCGTGTTTTTGTCCAGGAATTCAAAGGAATGGAAACGGTGCGTTCCCTGCCGTCTCCGTTCATCAGAGCAATGTACCACTGGTTTCCTGACCGCCGGGCGAAGGCAGCGCATTCCCCCAATGGCAGACGGCGGAAGGACGATGGTTTCCTCCCATACGGAAGGGATGTTCCGACAACTTCCCGTTCAGGGGAATCCTTCGGGAAAGCAGCTTCCATGTCCGCAGGGTTGGAGACCCAGTGAAGCATGGGGGACGTGTAAATGATATTGGCAGCCATTTGAGGGTCCAGGAAGAGCCGCGCAGCTTGGGTTCGTGGCCAAAGTACCCTCCCGTGAAATCGGCGTGGCCGGATATCAGGCGGGTGAAAGGCAACGCGCAGTAGTGCTGCCCGCCAATGGCGGCCCAGATGTTCTGTTCTCCGCCGTAAATGCCTTCCCGGCTCATTTCGTGCGGCCAGGAACGTTCCTCCCCGTGGGGGTATTGGCTCCGTGGAAGTTGACCATAAGCTTGTTTTTCGCCAGGTTTTCCGCTACGGCGTCGTAGAAGGCCAAGCGTTCCTGAGAGGCGGAGTCCATGAAGTCTATCTTGATTCCCCTGATTCCCGTTTTGGAGAGTGAGCCGAAAAAGCTGCGCATATTTTCCCAGTCATTGGCGGGGTTGTTGACGTCTGACCATCGCACCCATACCCAGATGCCTACATTTTTGCCAGCGGCGTAGCTGGCCAGTTTGGCCAGCTTGCCCATGCTTTCTGGTAGGGATGGCCCCCATTTTTTCCATCCTTCGTCAACGAGGTGGTATTCCCAGCCGAATTCTGGAGGCCATGTCGACAAAGGCGTACTGGTCCTCTTCACGGACGTTCCGCGGTCCCACCAGGTCCAGGTGGAGCGGCCCGGCTTGATCCAGGGCGTTTTGGCTCCTTCCGGAAAAAGGTTCTTGTCCGGTTCCGGAGCCAGGGAAGGGATGACGTCGTTCCGGACCAGGCCGTTCAGGTCGTCATTCACCAGGATGACGCGCCAGGGCATTTCCGAGGATGAGGGGCGGAAAAGCCGCCGGGATCCTGAAAATATACCGTATGGCATGCGCCATCCTGAAGGGAAATTTGATGCCGCTCCATTGCCTGTTGAAGTTGGCGGCTTCCTGTATGAGCGCGACGCCTCCACCCGGCAGTTCCGCCGTAATCGGCATGGTACGGACACAGCTGCGGGGATTGCCGGGATCTTTTTGAAATCCGTTATTCTGGAAGGAGACCAGACCCCCTCGCAGGGGCCCAGGGCGGAGGAGGCGTCCTGGGTCCACAGGACGGTTTTTTCCGGAAAGGCGAAGGAGGTTTTTCTTCACTGATATTCAGCGAGGGTGCTTTCTTCACCTCTTCCGTCCATTCATAGCGGAAGGCGACCCCGTTGTTGAAGACACGGGCCCGGAGCCGGAGGGAGGAGTTCTTCCCGGAAACCACGTATTCATTTGAAGCAGACGGAAGATGAGGGTATTTGCCCCGCGTCTCGAAGGTGTCGCAAACGTTATCCTTCACTTTTTTCCACATTCCATCCCGTGATGCCTCCGGCGAGGTTTTTCCATTCACGACGATGCCCAGCCCGGATGGTTCCAGAATCGTTTTGCCGCCTTTTTTTTCAGGGAATGGGCGGTCTGGCTGCCGCGTGGAGCCTCCAGGACAACCGCCCGTCCGGAGATTGCAGGGAGGCATGCGTTTCCGCCGCCTGTCCGGCGCCGGTCAGGGAGGCATCCTGCCGTACTGCTGAGCATAATGAGTGATTTTACAAGCATATCTTTATCAGAATACGTCCGTCTTTGTTCATTTATTGCAAAACAGCGAATCGGAAATTGGAACATCCATGTTCCGAAGGAGGGAAAATGCCGTTCCATTGAGGCATGGGCAATTTCCGGAATAAAAAAGGGAAACCTTTTTTTTCTTCCCACATGAATTTGTAGCGGTATGCCGTTTTTCGTGAAGGCCGGGGATCATTTATGAAGAAAAATAATAGATATCTTATGTTCCTGTGCAGATAGTTGCAGGAAAATACCGGATTGGCAGGGAGCAAAAGAATAATCTTTACAAAATAATAGGAAGCAATAGAATAAAGCGCATTGCAAATATAAGGATGGAGCGTAGCGGTTTAAATAGTGATCCTGTTTTTCGGACCAGGATGAGCATTCCGATAATGTTTCTGTACGCAGCTCCTCCAAATTACTTCCTCCCCCTTCCTGGAACGAGTCTTCCGTTTATTCCAAGGAACTCCGGCGGGAGCAACTTTGGAACATTATAAAATCCTGAAGGTGCTGGGCAGCGGAGGGTTTGGCATTACCTACCTGGTGCGGGGACACCATGCTGAAGAGAAAAGTAGTTCTTAAAGAAAACTTTCCTTCTTCTTATGCTTACCGGGATCCGTTTACAGGGCGCGTGATACCCAACAATGAACACGATGCCGAGTCTTTCCAGTGAACCCTTTCCAACTTTTTAAATGAGGCCCGTGTTCTTGCACAACTGGATTCGCCCGGTATCGTACGGGTTCTTTCCGTGTTTGAGTGTAACGGAACGGCTTATTTTTCCATGGATTACGTTCAGGGTCTTCCCATGGATTATCTGGGAGAGCAGCAGCTTCTTGCGGGGGAACTGTTATTCCGAGGCCAAGTTGAAGGGGCTGCTGGTGCACATCCTCCAGATTTTGGATTACCTTCATAAAAAAGGCATCTGCCACAGGGATATCAAACCGGGAAATATCCTGCTTACGCAGGAAGGGGCTCCCGTCCTCATTGATTTCGGCGCGTCGCGCCGTATAGAGAGCAACCACACCCAGACCGTTCTGGCGACACGTGGTTTTTTCTTCTCCGGAGCAGGCACTGGGCAGAAAAGATATGGGGCCCTGGAGCGACCTTTATTCCCTGGGTGCTACATTTTATTCCCTGCTGAAGGGCTTTGCTCCGCCCAGAGGGGGAGGAACGGCTGATCAACGACACCATACAGCCGCTGGCCGCATCCTCTTCGTTGTCTTCCAATTATTCGAAAAATTTTCTGAAAACCATCGACAAGGCCCTTTCTCCGCGTGTGGAAGACCGTTATGCTTCCGCAGAAGCATGGATGAAGGATCTGAGGGTTGAGGGAGGCGCCGTTTCAACCATTCAGTTCTCCCCGAGGAGTTCAAATCAGCCCGTAAGCGTTTTTCAATTTGTTTGCCTTATCCTCTTCCCGCATTATGTCGGAAGGGCAGGAACATTTGAGGACGAGACGGAAGATAGCGTTTGGGATGATTATTGTCTTGGGAATTGTGGGCGCGCTCCTGGGATATTCTATTAACTGGGGAAACAGAACGGAGAATGAAGATGCTTTAGGGCTGCATTTTCCCAGTGTGATGTCCACTCCCATTCCCCAGATTATTTCAGATTCAAGGGATGTGTCATTGTTAAGTTCCATGGATCATTTTGACGTCAGGCTGGATAGCCCGTCCTTATCGCGTCATGCTCTGCCGTCCGTGCTGCCCGACCGTTTTTCACTTGCGTGCGTTCATTTAAGGGTGCTTCAGGAAGACAAGATGTGCCCGCCCCTGTATCTGACCATACGTGATGAGCAGGGGAAGCTGGTTTCCCGGTCATTTAACGGTTTTTCTTTCACATTGATTGAGAGTCCGGTGCTTACAGGATTCCGTTTTGTCGATCTCCCGGCGCTGAAAGTGGATGCCCCTTACAGATTCAGTTTTGAGACCAAGGATAATGTTCCCCATCCTTTGAAGGTGGTTTCTTCCCAGATTACGACGCTGGAGAGCGGGAAAGTTCTGAAGCCCCATTTCAAATTCATCTGCGCGGCGTATGATCCCGGTGTGAAAGCTTCTCTGGACAGCCCGGAGAACAGCAAACTCCGGGAAATGCTTATCGCTTCCCGGAAAAGGAACCGTACGGAAATTGATTCCATCGTGCTGACGGGCGGGAGAAGGTTCAGTTGCGGAAATTCGCCAGGGCGGGGTACCCTTCCGCCCAGTATAAAATAGCCCGTCTTATTTTCGAACGGGATGGAAGATACGGGGAAGAAGGTGGCGCCTGGCTTTATAAGGCGGCCATGGGCGGCTTTATTGTCGCTCAGAGGGATTTGGCGTTTCTTCTTGTAGGAGGTAAGGAGTTTTTCCGGATATTCTTCAGTGTCCGGTCAGCCTGTCCCAGAACTATTCCCAGGCGGTTGATTTGCTGTTGATGTCTTTTACGGCGCAGGATCCTTCCGCCCTGTACATGCTGGGTATTTTGTATTCCCAGGGGTGGGGGTGGATTATTCCGCAGAGATGGTCATAAGGTTGTCCAAACTGTTGGCCGGTTCCGGTTATGATTTGTCGCGGCTCACTTTGTCCGCCCCCATTTTAGCCCATTGGGAGCTTCTGGGTCAGCAGGAGGGAACTTATACGCGGATGTGCTGTTCCATTCCGGATAGGAAGATAAACCAATTTTCAGGCGTGCGCCTGGTGCGGACTTCAAAGAGGGGGAAGTCTCTTTATTGACAAGGTAATTCTGCTCAGGGACGGGCAAGAAGTTATGTCCCGTTCTTTCCGTTCGGCTCTTACCCAGGAATCTCCTGTTCTGGAGGTGTCCATGAATATGGATGATTACGCAGAGAATGTAAAAATTTCGAGTGGTCAATAGAAGTGATCATGGCTCCGGCCAACACATGCGGCATCATGGAAATGATGGGAAAAAAGGAGCTTTCCAACGATAAAGAGAAGCGGATTTGATGGGAAGCTGCCGGAGCGGTCTGGCGGATACGCGGTTTCGTATTCCTGCCGCAAACCCGTTCCCGGCATGGAAGGGGACAAGAACTGTTTTCCGGGTTTTCATGTTTTCCCATGGGTGAATTCAGCCACGGGATGACCGCAGCGGATTTTAAATGTTTTTCAGCATGTCCAGCGTTTCCCGGAGTTTGTCCGCGGGAGCGGCGCTTGCCAGCCGCGGGAATTTGTTGGACAACAGGATAAAATCCCCGTTTCTGGTGAGCATCAGGCGCTGTCCGCTGATTTCCACCATGGAGATGTTGGCCCGGGATGCCAGGATTTTGATTTTGTGGGAATCCAGCAGGTGGCGCACCGTTTCCGGCGTGGGGCCGAAGCGGTCTTCCCAGGCGCGGAGCAGATTGTCCGCTTCCTTAAGGGTCCGGACGGCGGCCAGGTCCTTGTAGGCGGAAATGCGCAGGGCTGCGTCGCTGATGTAATCCCGGGGCAGGAAGGCTCCCAGATAGTCCTTGCGGGATTTTGCGGCGAACTGCGTTTCGCTGTTGACGATGAAGTCCGTTCTTAGAGCCGCATCCGGACGGGGGCCGTGCGTTTGCCCTGCATCTGGGCGATGGACTGCTGGAGAAGCTGGCAGTACAGGTCAAAGCCGATGGCGGCAATATGGCCGCTCTGCTGGGTGCCCAGCAGGTTGCCCGCGCCGCGTATTTCCAGGTCCCTCATGGCAATTTTGAAACCGGACCCCAGTTCCGTGTACTGTTTGATGGCAGAGACGCGTTTGCGGGCGTCTCCCGTGGTGGCGGCGGATCTGGGGAGCATGAGGTAGGCGTAGGCCCGGTGGCCCGCACGTCCCACGCGGCCGCGGAGTTGGTAAAGGTCCGCCAGGCCGAAGCGGTCCGCGCGGTCGATGATGATGGTGTTTGCGTTCGGAATGTCGATGCCGGATTCGATGATAGTGGTGGCCAGCAGGATGTCCGCTTTCCCCTGCACGAAGGTGCGCATGACTTTTTCCAGTTCTTCTTTAGGCATCTGGCCATGGCCGATGACGATGCGGGCCTTGGGCACCAGAGCCTGGATGCGGTCCCGGAACAGTTCGATGGTTTTCACGCGGTTGTGCAGCAGGAAAATCTGTCCTCCGCGCTCCAGCTCGCGTTCCATGGCCTTTTTCATGATGCGTTCGTCGTAAGGGCACACGCTTGTCTGGACGGGCTGCCGGTTGACGGGCGGGGTTTCAATGGAGCTCATGTCCCGTGCTCCCATCAGGGCAATGTACAGGGTGCGGGGAATGGGCGTGGCGGACAGCGTCAGCACGTCAATTCCCTTGAAGCGTTCTTGAATTTTTCCTTGTGCCTGACGCCGAAGCGCTGTTCCTCGTCAATGATTACCAGACCCAGATTTTTCATGGATACGTCATCGGAAATGAGCCGGTGCGTTCCTATGACGATGTCCACGGCTCCCGTTCTGAGCCCTTCCAGCGTGGAGCGGATGTCCGCCGCGCTGCTGAAGCGGCTGAGCATTTCAATACGTACGGGGTATTCGCTCATGCGTTCCTTGAACGTGCGGAAATGCTGTTCCGCCAATACGGTGGTAGGGACCAGCACGGCCGCTTGGCGGCCTCCCGTCACGCATTTGAAGGCGGCGCGGATGGCAACTTCCGTTTTGCCGAAGCCTACGTCCCCGCAGATCAGGCGGTCCATGGGGCGGGTGGATTCCATGTCCGCTTTCGTCTGGGCGATGGCGCGGAGCTGGTCCTGGGTTTCCCGGAAGGGAAAGGAGCTTTCAAATTCCCCACATCCATTTGCTGTCCGGGGGTGGCTGCAGCCTTTTTCCTGTCTGGCGTTCCGCCTGGACGTTGAGGAGCTGGGCGGCGTAATCCGCCACGGATCGTTCTGCGGATTTTTTGGCGTGCTGCCATTTGGAGTCCCCCAGTTTGTTGAGTTCCGGCGTTTTGCTTCCCAGGCCTATGTATCGTGAAACCAGGTGCGCCTGGCTGAGGGGGACGTGCAGGATCGTGTTGTCCCGGTAGAGGATGTTCATTTCCTCGTCTCCGGAGTCAGGGGAGGCGGAAATGTTGATGAATTTGCCGATGCCGTAGCTGGTATGCACCACCAGATCACCGGGATTGATGTCTTTCAGGGATGCCTGCGCGCGTGCCTTGCGCGCCTTGTCTTCCCGGCTGGCGCGGCGGCGCGCCGTAGCGGACTGGTACCTGCCGAACAGTTCCGAGGAAGAGAGGACGGCCGTTTTCGCTTCCGGGATGCTGAACCCTGCCGGAAGTTCTCCGCGAAGAGGGGCGATGGACAGCAGGGCGGGCGTTCCGGCGCAATGTCCCGGAAGCGTTCTTCCTCCCCTTCATTGGGGAAGAACATGCTGACATTCCATTTCCGGTCCAGCCATTCGCGGATTTGGCGTTCCGCCAGTTCACGGCGCATTTCCTGCATCACGAAGTCCCCCGCCTCAAAGCTGCCCAGGGGTTGTCATGGATGGCCAGGGAGAAGTCTTCTTCCCCCGCCGCATTTTCCGGGGGGAGGTGAGGATGCATACGTTCCCCGTTCCTTGCAGAAAGGGGCGGTAATAACCAGGTCGTCCGGTTTGATCCAGTCCCGCAGGGTTCCCGCTCCCGCGGCTTCCGCCAGGATGAGGTTGACGTGTTCCGCCTTGCGGAAGGAAATCTGGGAATCCACATCAAATTCCCCGGATGGATTCAATTTCGTCGTCAAAGAATTCCAGGCGCACGGGGTGGGAGGACTGGAGAGGAAAGACATCCAGGATGCCGCCGCGTCGGGACCATTGCCCGCGGGAAATGACCTGTGGAACACCTTCAAATCCCGCTTCCTCAAACTGCCGTATCAAGTCGTCCGGTGCGTGCGTCTCCCCCCGATTTCGGGGTGATCCACTGGTTTTGCATGCCGTCGGGCGACGGAACCTCATCGTTCAGGCTGCCTTCCGTCAAAACGATGGTTTGCCCGCCCGTGCGGCTGGAAGAGATGCGGTGAAGGATATTCAGACGTTCCGCGGCGAGCTCCGGGTCCCCCATTTCCTCTCCCAGGGCCACCTCTTTTTCCGGAATGAAGAGGAGGTGGCGCACTCCCCAGGTTTCCAGTTGGGCTGCAAGGGCTTCCTGAGCCCGCAAATGGGGCGCGACCACCCAGGCCCGGGCGGTATCCGGAAGGGTTCTGATGCACAGGGCCGCCACAAACGGCACCCCGGGCAGGGAAGTATGGTCGAAAACCGCCTGTTCCTCCGTGCCCAGTTTCGCCAGTTCCCGGTGAAAGGGGGCGGTACGGGCTACCCTGTCCATCAGGGCGGATATGGAAGCTTCTTCTGCCATGCGTGTCTGTGAATCCCTGTTGGGGAAGTGTGCCGCCTTTCCCTCCCGTGTCAACGGTTTTTCAGGGCACAAACCGCTCTTCGTTTTCCGTCGGGGGACTGTTTCCACGGCACGCGCGGGACAGTTCAGGAAGAGGAACGGAAGCGGATTTTAACGCCGGCCTTGCGCCATTTCTGTTCAATTTCTTTGGCCAGTTCTTCATAGCTTCGTCCGTCAAGGAGGAGTTTCTGAGCTTCTTTTTCACTGGTTCCGGATTGAATGGCTTTCATGTAATTCTTGATGCGCCGGGCATCGCCCTTGCCGTCCATGTGGTAAAAATAGTAGGCCATCAGGGCGGCCAGGCCGTAGTTGAGGTTGGCGTTTTCTCCCGTAAACTGGGAATAGGGCATGTTCATGTAAGCTTCCAGGCCGGGCGCCTCAAAGTCATCCCCAAGGGCCCGTCCCCCCGTGTTTTTTTTGCCGTATTCCGTCACGCGGGAGACAATGTGGGACCGGTTGGCTCCGAAGTTGAAGCGGCCTCCGGCATAGGGCGTCATGCCCATGTATTCCGCGGAGCCTTCACAGAACCAGCTGGCCTGCTTGGCCTGCGAAGACATGAGCTGGTGCGTCAGTTCATGGATGAGAGTGGAGGCGTCCTTGTCACGGTCAATGACGTAGGTGCTTCCCATGGTTTTGACTCCCAGGGGAATCGAACGGAACCAGTAATTCTTCCGCGGTCCCCGGGACGCGTTGTCCCCAGGAAGATGCCCGCCGTGCCTTCGCGTCCGCCGTTTTCCAGGTAGGTGCTGAATCTTTTCATACAGGTAGGCGGGGGAATTTGGCGGAATCGTCATGGGCAGGGAGTTCCCTATAGGAAGGGTTTTGTTGGCCAGGTGGGTGGCCTCAAAGAGGAGGCCCAGGCGCTTGATCATGCCGGCGCCCAGCTTGGCGTCGCAGATGAAGCGGAAATGGGGCGTTTCATAAATAAACTCCCCTTGTTCCTCCTTGATGGTTTCCACCTTGAAATTGTCCTGGCATTTGACGGTCCTGGGCCACGGCAGGTGGTAATTGTCTGCCGTATTGGAGGGGAGCGCCCTCCTTTTTCCTGTTCCGCGATGAAATCCCTGTCTTCCGGGAGAGCTGGGAGAGGGGAATGGAGACGGTTTGGCCGCCGGAACGTTTCAGCACGGCTTTCTGGCCGTCCAGCCTGATGAATTCTGCTTCCAGTTTTTTTCCCTTGGAGGTTGGTCCAGGTGCGCCCCTTGTGCAAGGGGGCAAGGAAAAGGGCGAACAGGGTTCCCGCCGCCAGGCAGAGGCGTACGGGCTTTTTCATCAGGGGTAAGACGGGAGGCACGAACATAGTTGCGGTTAATGTTTGGGACGCGGCAGCATCAGGAGCAGCAGCCCGCAGAACAGCATCAGGCATCCTGCCGCTGCCAGGGTGGTGGTCAGCGGAACGCCCTGGTCCTTGAACCACCCCCAAAGAAGGAGATGAGGGCGCCCACGCCGGCGGATGTCAGGTTGAGGAGGCCATAGCCGGTTGCGGAATAACGCTCGTCGATATGGGAGCGTAGCACGGGCATGAGGGTGGCGTCCAGCGATCCCTGCGCCAGCCCCTGCGTGGCGACCAGGCCCAGCATGAGAACGAGGGGGACGGTGATGTCCCAGCCGAAGATGCCGGGCAGCAGAGCCAGAACCACCAATGGGCCGGATATGGTGAAGGTGATGCCCGGAACCAGGGCTCGGGCGCGGGCGTTTCTCTTGTACCACATGTCCGCCAGGATGGCGCCTCCCAGCACGGCGACGTATTTGGCCACGGAGCTCCACAGGGTGGCGGCGGGGCCCGCCTCCGCGGAGGAGAGCTGGTATTTGTCCTGAAGCAGGGTGGGATACCAGGTAAGAAGGAACCAGTTTCCGGCGCCGGCAAAAGCCACTACGGCCAGCAGCATCCACATGGGGCGTCCGCTCAGCAGGCTGGAAAGGACGGCTCCGGTGGAAAGCTTGGAAGCGGGTTCCTTGATGGCCTGTTCGTCATTGTCCACATTGAGCAGCACCGTTTTTTCCTCCGGTTCGGACGGTTTTTTTTGCCAGGGCCGTATCCGCCGGGGCTTTGGACGGGTCTTTCAGGAACAGGATGAGGATGACGGCGTACGCCACGCCGATGAGGCCGAAAAGGGCGAACGTCATGCGCCATCCCGTCCATGAAGCCATGGTGGCGCCGAAGCCGGCCACGGCCATGCCTACATAGATGCCGCTCATATGCAGGCCTGTCGCGATGGAGCGCGTGCTGCCGCGGTGGTAGTCCGTAATCAGGGCCAGGGCGGCGGGGATGTAGAATGCCTCGCTGATGCCCATTGCTCCGCGCGCAATGAGCAGGGAAGTGTAATCTTCCGCATGGCCGGTCCACCATGTGACCACGGACCAGACGACGAGAGAGCAGAGGATCATCAGCCGGCGGCTGTAGCGGTCCGCCAGAAAGCCGCCCACGGGGCTGAGCAGGGCGTAAATCAGCAGGAAAACGGAGGTGACCATGCCGAACTGGGCTTCCGTCTGCGGAATGTCCCGTACGATGGGTTCATGCAGGGCGGAAAGGAGCTGGCGGTCAAAATAGTTCAGCATGACCACAAACCACAGGACAATGACGGCTACCCAGGCCCACAGGCCCGGCTTGGTGTTCGGGTCCGTGACGGAGGCAACATTTTTAACGCCGTTGCGCACGGCGGAGACGATGATGATCGCCAGGACGATGATGGTCAGAATGAGAACGGCGTAATCAACCGTGCTCATTTCAAAGTGGTAACCTGCGGAGGCGGAGGCGTTTACGGGAGTCCGGACGCCCGGGGCCGTTTCCCCGCTGATGGTCATGATTTCAGAGCCCCTGACAACGGCGGGAACCGTGGCGATGCCCACGGGCCATTCCCCTGGCGCGTCCATGTGTTTCCGATGACGTCATAGACCAGGATATCCCGGGACTGCGCCACAGGCCTGGACGGGTCCGGCGAGTTGCCGCGCTTGTCTCCGCCGATCAGGAGAATGGAGTTTTCCCGCACCGGGGCGGGACCCGCGGCGGCGGCTACGGGCATTCCCGGTCCGGCAAGCTGCTGCCTGCCGGAGGAGCCCCATTTGAAGGGTCCTTGGACGTCATGTCGTAGCCGATCATGTCGGAAAGATACGTCCTGGAGGTTTCTCCGGAGTTATCCCTGGACAGGGAACAGCCGCCTATGATGAACAGGGTGCTGTCGCAGACGGCAGCGGTGGAGAGAATGCGCCCCTCTCCGGGAAAAGGGGAAGGGAAACCCATTTCATTTTATCCGTGTCCGGCGTGGTGTCCAGCATGTAGATGGTATTGAGTGCGGTTTCCGGCTGCTCCCGGTCTCTGCCGCCGATGACGAACAATTTGTTCCCGTGGGCGGCGCAGGAGGCTTCCGTTACGGGGACGGGAAGGGGAGGAAGCTTTTTCTACGGAGCCGTCCGTTTTAATCAGCAGGGCATCTTTCAGGATGCCCTGAGCATTGTGGCCTCCGGCCACAGCCAGCCCTTGCCCACGCTGGCAAAGGCGGCGTAACCCAGCGGGACGGGCAATGTTCCCGCCTTGCTCCACTGGCCGTTGCGAAGCTTGAAAATATCCTGGTAGTAGGTTTTGGGGCCGCGTTCCTCCGGAGTTGAGGCGCCCGGCGCAGCCTGGGGAAGTTGGCGCCCCCTGCGGCGATGACGGACTGGCTGCCGTCGTCTTCCGTGACGGTTCCGGCAACCATGCCGGCGCGGCCTGCCGGGTCCGGAAGGTCGGGGAACAGTTCCGGACGTCCGGACATCCACGGAAAAGGAGGCGTCAGCGGCCGGAGCCGCGATGAGAAGCAGGGCTGCCAGAGCGGAGCCGCAAGCCTTGGAAATTCGGGTAAGGGTGCGTGTCATGTGCATATGTTGAGAGGTTTAATTGGATTCCGGTCAAATCAGGGGGAGGGAGATGCTCCATACCTCAGGAGAGCGCCTGCCGGGTTTGAGCTCTCCGTTCACGGCCGCGAAACGGTCCTGCCACGCGCAACACGGAAGGACAGCTCTGGGCGCGGCGATGGGGCCTGCGTCGTGCCATGTCATGTCTGCCGTGTCTAGGCACAGGGATTGGTTATTGAAGCCGGGATTAGTTTTGGGAGTGTCTTTTTTTCCGGAGCCGTCATCCCCCCAAGCAGGTAAATGACGCCGTTTCCGGAAACCGGGGCCGGGGTGGGGGCTGCGGCGATGGCGTAAGGCATGTCCGGCAGGCGCGTCCATCCGTGTTCCGGAGTATAGCTCCAGGCTTCCTTCAGCAGTTCCCGGACCTGTTGGCCGTCCTGTTCCCGCAGGCCGATGCCGCCGAGCACGTACAGGGCTCCGTCTGTTGCGGCCATCTGATGCAGGAAGCGGCCGCGGCCCGGTAGCGGGGCCTGTTCCAGCCATCCCTGTTCCGTCCGGCGTGTGTCCAGCATGAAGACCCGGTTAGTGCAGTCCTGCTCGCCGGGGCGTTCGCACCTCCTGTAAGATAGACTTTCCCGTCCAGGACGGCAGCCGCCGTATATGCCAGGGAGATGGGGAGGGAAGGGAAAGGATGCGTGGTGACAGTTCCCTCCGCGAGGTTCAGCAGGTAAACGTCTTTCCGGTGCCCTTCTTTGCCGCAGCCGCCGATGCACAGCAGGCCTTCCCTGATGCCGGCGGAGGCGCCGTATGCATAAGGCGCGGGCAATGTGCCGGCCTCTTTCCATTCGTTTTCCCCGGAGAGAGCGTAAAGATACGGTCCGTCCACGTTTTGGCTCCCCTTCAAGCATGGGCTTTTCCGGGAAATTGGTACCTCCTGCACAAATCATTATTTCTCCGCAGGTCCCTGCGTACATGCCGGCGAAGCCTTCCGGATCGGGAAGGGCGGGTAAAGGTGTCCAGGATGAAGAATAGCGGCTCATAATACGTGTAAATGACTCGCCATATACTAGCTAAAAACCGGCGGCTGCGCCAGTATTAACCTCTGGTCCTATTTTTTGACTAAATTCTCTTTCCTTGCTCCTCTTACCAATGTAGAAGAGGTTAATCATATGAAAACAGGAACCCGTTTGTTGATTTTATGCCTCCTGGCTCCTGCCGCCCTGGCGGAAAATATGTCCCTGCGGTCCGGCAGGGTGCTGAAAGACGCCGTTGTAGTGTCTTCCGGAGATGATTTTGTCAATATCCAGTACACGGACGGGGTGGCCAAGGTTTCCTATAAAGATTTGACGGATGCCCAGCAAAGGGATTACAGGATGACGCCGGATGAAGTGAAGGCCAGGCTGGACCAGCGAAGGATGGAGGAAGCGGCGCGCAGAAAGAAGGCGGAAGAAGCCAGGAAGGCGGCCGATGAAGAAGCCAGGAAGATCCGGGAGTCCCTGTCTGAGGCGGAGCGGCATCCCCGCTACCTGGAAGGGGCGGATATTTCCCGCATGTTTTTGCTGATGGGGAACTTACCAAGGTGGAGGCGGAGGTTATGGCTCTGCAGTGGAATGCCCTGGAAGCGGACCGTGTGGGTTTGCCGGAAGACGCCCGCGTTTTCCGCGCAAGGGCGGCAGCCTATCAGGAGCAGATAAGCGCCATCCGTAAAAAAAGGGAAACCGCGGAACAGTATTGGCAGGATTTGGAGAAGAAATACCTGGCCTTGAAAGACGGTACTCAGAAGAAGATTGCGGATTTGAATAAGCAGGTTTCCCAATTGCAGGGGAAGTGAGGGAGGTGGCCAGCCAGCCGAGAACGGAACGCATCATTGTCCCTCCGATTATCAGGACGTGGAATTATCCGCCGCCGCCTGTCTTTATCCGGCCCCAACCGCCCCCTCCCCGTCCCGTGCCTCCGCGTCCGATGCCTTTGCCCGTAAAGCCGAGTTTGTACAGAAGTTAAAGATGCTCCGGAGCATTCCCTTTTCTGTCCATGGGCCTGTGCCGTTTACTGGAAAAAGGGACTGCCGGAAAGGAATACGGGAAACAGGCCGCCCGTGCGGCTGCCGCCATGGCCTGCCGGAACATTCCTTTGCCGCAGAGGGAAAGCATCAGATTCCGGGCAGGGGGAACAGTTTCATGCGGCCCCCTGGAAGGAGGCCAGATGCCTGAACCCTGCCTGCCGGGCCAGTTCCCCGGCCCGCTTGAAATCCCGCCCTACATCCTCCGGCCTGTGGGCGTCTGAACTGATGGTGAGGGGAATTCCGCCTCCGCCGCCATTTTCAGGAATTGCCCGTCCGGATATTGTTCCCCGCACTTGTTGTGCCAACCGGCTGTGTTAAGTTCCAGGCAGGCTCCGGTTTCCCGCATGGCTTCCAGCGACGGTTCATAATAACGGCGCAGGTCTCCAGAAGGGCGGAAGCCGAATTTTTTTAATCAGGTCCGCGTGCCCCATGATGTGGAACATTCCGGAGGCGGCCATGTTCCGGAAGCGTTCCCAATACTGTTCCCATGCGTCCTCCACATCCGTCCGGTGCCAGAAATCCATTCTGTGGGGATTGTCGAATTCCTCCTTTTCCCCAGATAATGGACGGAACCGATCAGGTAATCCCATGCGTGCAGGCCCTGCAGGTGCTCTATCCATGGTTCGATGCCGGGAAACCAGTCGCATTCCAGAGCGGAACGGACCGTCAGTCCGTGCGGTGCGGCGCATTCGCGGGCTTCCGTGAGCCAGTCCAGGTAGGCCGGCATGTCCGCCTGTTTCATGCGCCAGTCGTCAAAAGGTTCCCCAGGCATTGGGGCATGGTCTGAAATGCCGTATTCCCGGAGTCCGGCGCGGACGGCAGCCTGCACATATTCCTGCGGGGTGCCGGAGGCGTGCAGGCACAGGGGGGGTATGGGTATGGTAATCGCAGTACATGGAGGGGAATGCCCATGCTAGCATGGCGGAGCGGACGGTTCAACCCGGAGGGATGTCTTTGTTCATTATTTGCCGTCTTTGACTTTATGAGTTGATTTTATGGACAGGATTTTTTTAGAGTCGCGTTAAGTAGGACACGTGACATATGAATGACTGGCAAGGCTTTTCCCCGCTGAATGATTTTACAGGGCCGCTCCTGGATAACCTGAAGCGCCATCCCAAGCGCATTGTTTTTCCGGAAGGGGAGGATGTCCGCGTACTGCGCGTGTCCCAGCGCTTTGTGGAGGAGCAGGCCGGCGCGCCTATCCTGCTGGGGAGGAGGAAGTCATCACGAGAATGGCGGAAATGAACGGAATTTCCTGAAATTCGTCCGTATCATTGAACCGGAAAAAGCTCGGATCTTCAGATGTTCTGCGACCGTTATGAACGGGCGGGCAGATGTTCGGCAACGGGTTGCCTATGAACACTCGTGAGATTGTTTCCGAACCGGTTCATTTTGCCGCCATGATGGTGCTCTACGGCCAGGCGGACGCCATTGTGGCCGGGAACATGAAAAAGGGTGGCTTCCGTTTTCCGCGCGGTAAACAAGTACCGGCAGGATCCCGTTCCCACCAAGCCCCTGTTTGCCATTTCCATCGTGCTCGTTCCCGGAAATTTTCCAAAAAAAAAATTCGGCGGCCGCGGCGTCTATTTTCTGGCGGATACCGGGGTAAACCCTGAACCCACGGTGGAAAATATGGCCTATTTTGCCGTAGAGACGGCCAAAATGGCCCGCCACATGCTGGGTAAAAGCGTTCGCGTCGCCATGCTGAGCGCGTCCACTTCGGGCTCCGTTCCGGAACTGGCTGCGGACCGTACCAGGGCTGCTGCGGCGCTGGCGAAGAGCATGGTGCAGAAGGATTGCCTGAACAATGAAATCTCCATAGAGGGGGAAATCCAGATTGACGCCGCTCTGTCGTCAGATTCCTACAGCGTGCGCGTGCACCGCAACTCCATGCTTCAGCCAAGTGAGGTTTGGGTCTTCCCGACTCTGGATGCTGCGGATATCTCCAAAAAACTGTTGTGCATGATGCCGTCCGTATACAACTATGGCCTTATTCTGGGCGGTCTGCTCTTTCCGATTGCCCAGCTGCCGCGGCTGACGGATGAAGACAGGATGTTCGGTACTGCGCTGGTGGTGGGGAATGAAGCCATTAAATTCCACCTGTTGTATCCGCAGGGGTTGCTCCGCTTTATTGACCGGGCGCAGCGTGTCCATGACCAGCAGGCGCTTTTCCTTGCGTACGGCCAGTTTTCCTCCGGGCAGAGAAGTTCGGGAAGGGCCGTCCGTATTCAGGATGTCCATTACCCGGAGTACGGCGTCTTCCGTCAGGTCCGGAATATGTTGCCGGCGCAGGTAATCATGCACGGCGCATTGTCTCAGCTCCGCAGGAAGCAGGTTGATTTTCGGCAGGAACAGGCGCCCCTGGGGATCTGTCAGGTTCATGGAGTCCAGCGCCTGGGAAAGCGCCGTGCGGATTTGATTTTCCAGGCGGCAGGCACGTGAAAAGGGAAGGCTGGTGTCCCTTTGGAACAGCGCATTCAATTTAGGAATAATCTCATGGCGCAGGGCGTTCCTGGTATATTCGGCAGACTGGTTGCTGGAATCTTCCCTCCATGGAATATGGCGATGCTCCAGATAGGAGGTGATATCCTCCCGGGAAAAAATCCAGCATGGGGCGTACGACGGTCAATCCGTTGGCCCAGGTGGAGACGGGGAACATGCCGTGAATGCCGGAGGCTCCGCGGCAGAGGTGAAGAAGGGCCGTTTCCTGCTGGTCGTTCCGATGGTGGGCCAGAGCCACGAGAGCCCCCGGATAACCGGCGGCCCATTTCAGAAACGAGGCCTGCCTGGCTTCCCTGGCCGCTTCTTCAATGGCTATTCCGCGGGTATGGGCCATATTGCGGACATTAACGCGTTCCCGGACACAGGGAATACCCTGGGAGGCGGCGTAACGGAGCACAAACATTTCCTCTTCCTCCGCTTCCGGACGCAGCTGGTGATTTACATGGCATGCAACCAGGTTGCATCCCGGCATGCCGGACAGCAGGGAAAGCAAAGCCATGGAGTCCCTCCCCGCTGATTCCGGCAAGGACGGGGCGGCCGGAGCGGGAGGAGTTCCGCGGACTGGCTGTCAAAATGGTCCGGTGTCAACATGGTGCTGCTGCGAGTGAATCAGGAAAAAGAGATCAAAGGAAGCCTGCAAATAAAAACCCCGTTTTCCGGGAAGGAAACGGGGCTGGAAAATTGCTGAAGGCAGTTCTTACTTGTTGAGCTTGGGCTTGCCTCCGCTGCGGCGGACGGTGCCGAAGCGCTTCTGGAATTTGTCGATGCGGCCTTCCGTGTCCACAAACTGGTTCTTGCCGGTGAAGAACGGGTGGGAATCAGAGGTGATACCGCAGGAAACCACGAAATGTTCAACCCCGTCAATAACTTCCGTCTTGGGAGAACGAACAGTGGAACGGGTGATGAAGCGGCGTCCGGTGGTGATGTCAACAAAAACGACCGGATTATACTGGGGGTGAATATCTTTCTTCATGGTGATGTATTGCGTTTCCGACGCAAAGGGGAACGCAAGTATAAATATGTTTCATTGCATGTCAAGCATCCCCGCGTAAAAATAAGGAAGTTTGTGGATGACGGTTCGGGAGCTTGCGGAAGGAACGGTTGTGGAGATGATATGACGGAAAAATGGAGCAGGTGTTGAAGAGGCCCCCTGGTGGGCGTGGTTTTCCCTGATGGGATTGGAAATCCCTTCTGCCGCCATTGCCTGGGCTTTTGCCGTCAGCCAGTCCCATCTGGTGGTAGTTTCCTCCCCCTGGCTGTATCAATTCCTGTTTGTGGCTGTCTGGTGCGTCAATATGCTGGACCGGGTGCTGAAAATATTCCGGGGCGGTTCCGCTGTCTACACGGATGAATGCCTGCTTTTTGCCAAAAAGCATTGTTTCGTTATCTCCTGCTCATTATGGTGGCGGCCGTGACGGGGCTTTGGATCATGTTTTTCCAATTGGGTGTGGTTATTTTTCAATTTGCCTTTCTGCCTGGCGTCTGCAGTCTGCTCTTTCTCTATTTCTCTTCCAACCCTCATCAGAAAGGGGAGCCTGTCTTCCGGATTCGTCATGGGGGCGTTTTTGCCGCCGTTTCCTTCGCTACGGGTGCCGGAATACCGGCCTACTTTTACGGACGGTAGGCGGCGGCTGGGGAGGCCAGCTTTCCGAACCCACCTGGTATCTGGTAGCGCTGGTCATCCTCTGCATGTTCAGCCGCAAACGGTGGAGTGAAGAAGAGGATGAGGACGGGCAGGATTCCGCCGACCGCGACATGGTATCCCTGGTATGGATGGGGGTGATAGTCATTTACGTTGTATTCTGTCTGGCCGCCGCCGCCAGGGAATATACCGGGGATGCGTGGATTTATTATGGGCTGGCAATGGCGGGGGGGCATTCATGTTTGTGCTGGACAGGCTGAAGATGAACATGCCTCCTCCTCCTGCACACGCTATCCTGGGCGGCGCTGATTTTCCCATTGCTGTTGAGCGGTATTCTGGCGCAGGCTTCCTCCTGATTGGCTGGGCGGATTCCTGCTATGGAGCGCGGCAAAATACAGGGAAGTTGAAAAATAATATTTTGTGGTTGCAATATTGGGAAGAGGATGATAAATTGCCCCGCAAGCACGTTCTGCGTGCAGGCAAGTGGCTCGGTAGCTCAGTCGGTAGAGCAGGGGATTGAAAATCCCCGTGTCGGCGGTTCGATCCCGTCCCGAGCCACCATTTTTTCTCCCAATTTCTAATCCCTCCTTTTTATACGGGAAGTAGCTCAGCCTGGTGGAGCGCCTGCTTTGGGAGCAGGATGTCGCAGGTTCGAATCCTGTCTTCCCGACCATTTTAAAGCCTGTGGATCAAATGATTTACGGGTTTTGTTTTTTGAGCTGTTCCCTGGTGGTTGTCCGTAAAATAGATGGAGTGGAAGCGGGGTATGCCTGGAAAGATGAAAACACCCCTGTTGCGGCGGGGCGGCCGAACCTGCAGCCAGTTAAAAAGCCGGAAATCTTTTGTGTCCGAAACAACGCGGACAGAAAGGCGATGCAAAGTTCTTGTAACACCCGTGTGCTGACGAAAGCCTGGTCCCGGCGGCCCGGATTTTTTCTGACGGCGGGCGGATGAATAAGATTTGTTAATGTGCCGGGCTGAAAACGGTGTAAAGAAAAAACCGCCGCGGGGTGGAGGTGCGGCGGAATGGAGAAAATGATAGATGATAGAAATAGTTTTATTTCTTTTTTAGTATATAATATTCGGCCAGGACGCCCTGATTGACTGTGCCTTCTTTGTCTGACAGCATTACTTTGCTTCCATCGAGTATTTTATAATAAGATTTTTTCATTGGAAGAGGATTGGGCCAGTTCCATCAGGCGGCCATTGATGAAATGATAAGAGCCTTTTGATTCGAAAATAGCGTCTTTTTCTCCTATGTATTCGCTTCTCAACACATAAGTGTTATCGTTGTTTAATGTTAACGCCGTCCTGATTCCTTCACAATCGGCAGCAGGAAGAATTCCTTCATAAGTGCCGTAAAAATTTAAATTCTCCAACTGTTTTTCTGTTTTTGTTTCGCCGCTCTCAATTCGAGAATGATGATTTTTGGGGAATCACAGCCGGTTATGGCAATTAAACATGCGGTCCATAAAAAATTTATTTTCATGACAAGTTTTTTCAGCTGGTGGTTTGTGACGTGCGATGCTTGATCCAATGGGGCAGGGAAGGGAGTACGTTCGTTTCCTGTTTTTCCGGTTTTGCCGTAATATAATGAAAGTCTATGGAAGGGGCAAGATATTTTCTTTTCATGGAGCCCGCGAGTATTGATGAATGCCGGATTAAGTAATTTATCCTGTTTTTATTCAACTTTGCCGGAAGAAGAGTTTTCTAACCGGGATTGAGTGTTTTGTAGTCCGTTTTGCGAAGATGTTGTTTTTTTTGAGGGGAGCCGAGGTCTGGGGAAGCCCCCCTTTGCAGATATTGCCGAGAAGGCTGGATTTTTGCTTGAGATTAGGAAGAAGGCTTGCAGAGTGGCTTGATGAGGCCCGTCCGACAAAAGACATTTTCCGTTTCCTGGCTGGCGGGGTTGAGGTGGTCGTTTGGCGGGTATGTGACGGGAACACTTCTGGCGGCGGGTGCGGGGGCGCTGGATTTTCCCTTGCTGGCGCAGGTGATGCTTTTTGGCCGCGGCGGTTTGTTTTGCCGCCTCTCTTGTTTGTGCGGGAGCGTGTTTCCGGGGCAGCAAGATTGCCCGGTGGTACTTGCTTCTTGTCCTCGTGATGATTATGGTTGCGGTTCTGTTTGGGAATGGAGGCGGTTAATTAGTCATTTGTATATCTTTTTTGATTGACCGCGTGCGCGCGTATGTATACTTTCCGGTCATGCTCCTTCGATTCTTATCGAGTCTCTTTTTTGCGTCCGGCATTGTTTTGACCGCTCAGGCGAATACCCAGCCTTATCCGGATTCCGATTCTTCTGACGGATACGATACCGGTTTTTATGCAGAGGCTTATTCCGGCGGCTACGACAGCGTCCGGCTCCGGCGGGGGAATCCGCCTCAAGCCTGTTTTCCCCACGCAGTCCTATTTTGAATTGCTTGGCCCCATGGATTCCAGAAACGGGCGCGGAAGCGTGGATATCCAGAATTGGATGACGGATTTGAATTTGTGCAGGATGTCCAGCGGTTCCTGGGAAATTTTTCTTCTACGGCGGCCTTGCGTCTGAGCTGGTTTAATGGAAAAGGAGCGGATGAGATGGATGTGGACCGGCTGTACACGATTTGGCTGAATGTGAACGCCTCCTATGCCATCACGGGGAAGACGCGCCTGGTTTTCGGTGTGACGCCCCAGATTTCCACGGATTTCGATACATGGACGAGCCATAATATTTTTTGGGAGGCCATGTTCTTCTGGCAGGCCCCTTGAACGACCGGTTCAGCTATGGAATCGGCATCGGCTGTTATCCGCAGCTTGGGGATTATCCTTTCCTGCCCCTTATCCAGTTTAAATGGGAAGCTTCCCGCAATTGGACGCTTCAGCTGGAAGGGGCCCGCCTTTCCTATATCAACAAGGTGAGCGATGGGTTGAAGTGGGGACCCTTCGTTTCCGTGGTGTCCGGCACATGGACGATTCACCATGATCGCCGCGTCCGCCAGTTTGCATGGATTTCCGGCGTCGCCGGCATAGGCGCCGATGTGGGGTTGGGGCACTGGGGCAGCGTGCGCCCCAGGCTGGTGGCGGATGTCGGTTTTTCCTTCGGGAATTCCGGCACTATCAAGACAAGCAACGGAAGCCATGATTTGGAAAAATACCATTATGACCCCGGTTTTTATTTGCGTGCGGGGCTGCTATTTGAGTTTTGACCGGCCAACAGGATTAGCGAATACATGACAAAGGCCTCCGGTGCGTTGAATGTGCCGGAGGCCTTTTACATATGGGGACGTTTGAAGCCGGGACGGTTCCCGGAGGCAATCAGGCTTCTTCAACGGAGGGTCTGCCCACGGAGTGGTATTCAAATCCTACGGCCCGGAGGTTTGCCGGGGAGAGGATGTTTCTTCCGTCAAAAGATGATGCGGTTGCGCATGACTCCGGCGAGTTTCTGCAGATCCGCATTCGCATATTCGCTCCATTCCGTGGCGATGACCAGAACTTCCGCATCCCGGGCGCATTCGTACATGTCTTCCACCAGTTTGACCCCCATAGGGTTCAGAATGGGGGCCGCCGTGTGCATGGCTTTGGGGTCCGTAGCGGTGACAATGGCTCCTTCCCCGCAGAGTTTTTCACATAGTTTCAGGGCGATGGATTCCCGGACGTCGTCCGTGTTCTGTTTGAAGGCAAGGCCCCAAACGGCTATCTTTTTGTCCTTGAGGACCCACAGGCGGTCCCGAATTCTGTCCAGGAAGTGGATATGCTGGGTATCATTGATGTGTTCCACTTCCTCCAACAGGGTGAAGGGAATGCCCAGCGTGCGGCTGATGTTGATGAAGGCTTTGACGTCTTTCGGGAAGCAGGACCCGCCGTAGCCCAGCCCCGCGTTGAGAAAGTGGCGTGAGATGCGCTTGTCCCATGCCGATGCCTTCCGCCACCAGTTCCACGTCTGCGCCCGTTTTTCACAGACCTTGGCGACAGCGTTAATATAGGAAATTTTTCAGAGCCAGGAAGGAGTTGGCTGCGTGCTTGATGAGTTCCGCGGGTTGACGTCCGTTTCCAGAATGGGGGCATGAATGGGCTGGTAAACGCGCTTGATGACGTTCATGGCCTGTTCCGAGTTGGCTCCAATGACAATGCGGTCAGGGTGCAGCAGGTCGTCCACGGCGCATCCTTCCCTCAGGGAATTCCGGATTGGAGACAATGTCGAACTGAACATTCGGCCCCGCATAGTGCTTGATGGTCTGGCTGACTTTTTTCCCCGGTTTTGACGGGTACGGTGGATTTGTCCACAATGACCTTGTATCCCATTTCTGGTTGGAGCGCCTGGGCGATTTCCCTGGCCACTTTTTTCAATGTAGGTCAGATCCACGGAACCATCCGTATTGGGCGGCGTGGGCACGGCGATGAAGATGACTTCGCTTTCCGCGATGGAAGCGGCGATGGAAGTGGAAAATTCCCAACCGCCCCACGGCTACGTTTTTTCACGAGCTCTTCCAGCTTGGGCTCGTAAATGGGGATGGCCCCGGATTGAAGAGTACGTATTTTTTCCGTATTATTATCCACGCAAATGACGTGATGGCCCATTTCGGCAAAACAGGTGCCTGTGGTCAGCCCCACGTAACCACTGCCGATAATTGTTAAATTCATAGTGTTAGCGTAAATATTGGTAAAAACTTAACTGTATGGAAAAGTAAGAGCAGTCAACCCCTGAGCATTATGGGATAGGGAATTTTTTCTGTCAAAATAAAAAGTTCCTGATTGAGCGCCTCCTTTCCTTGTGGTATAACCGTGACCAGACAGGAAAATATCTGTTTATTTTAATTTGAACGTTATATGAAAACACCTATCACCGTTACTGTTACAGGAGCCGCCGGCCAAATTGCCTATTCCCTTCTGTTCCGTATTGCCTCCGGCAGCATGCTGGGGCCGGATCAGCCGATCAACCTGCGCCTGCTGGAAATTCCCCGGCCATGAATGCTCTGGAAGGGGTGGTGATGGAGTTGCGTGACGCCGCGTTCCCGCTGGTTAATGAAATTGTCCCGACCAGCGATCCTGATGAAGCGTTCGCCGGCGCCAACTGGTGCCTGCTGGTAGGCTCCGTTCCCCGCAAGGCCGGTATGGAACGCAAGGACCTGCTGGATATCAACGGCAAGGTGTTCATCGGCCAGGGGCAGGCCATTGCCCGCAGCGCCGCCAGGATGTGCGCGTGCTGGTGGTCGGCAACCCCTGCAATACGAATGCCCTTATTGCCATGCACAATGCGAGCGGCGTTCCCTCCGACCGCTTTTTTGCCATGACCCGCCTGGATGAAAACCGTGCCAAGAGCCAGCTTGCGGAAAAAGGCCGGCGTCCATGTGACGGAAGTGACCAACATGGCCATCTGGGGCAATCATTCCTCCACCCAGTACCCTGATTTCACCAACGCCAGGATTGGCGGCAAGCCTGTGACGGAAGTCATCAAGGATACGGAATGGCTTAAGGGCGATTTCATTACCACCGTGCAGCAGCGCGGTGCCGCCATTATCAAGGCACGCGGCGCTTCTTCCGCCGCTTCCGCCGCTTCCGCAGCCGTGGATACCGTCCGCAGCCTGGCTACCCAGACTCCGGAAGGCGACTGGTATTCCGTGGCCGTTTGCTCCGACGGTTCCTACGGCATTGAAAAAAGGTCTTATCTGCTCCTTCCCGGTCCGCACCACCAAGGATGGCGGCTGGGAAATCGTGCAGGGGCTGCCGGTTGATGCGTTCTCCCGTGAAAAAATTGACGCTACCGTTAATGAACTGAAGGAAGAACGTGACGCTGTTTCCTCTTTGTTGAAGCATTAATGTTGATTTGCTCTTGCGCCGGGTTTCCCGTTTTCGGGAAGCCCGGTTTTTTATGTCCTGAAGATTCCATAAACCTCATTTTCTGCGGGACAGAAGTTTTCTTCCGTGTTAAAAAAACGATGGATGCAGCATCCGCTAGTTTATGGATCAGGACCGCATATTATACAGGGGAGAGGCTTTTACGCTGACCGGAAATTCCCTTGCGCCAGGATGCCGCGCATTGGGCGGAGGTACAGCCGGACGGTCAGGTGAAAACCATGAAAAACGGCCGCTATTCCGAGTGGCGCATCTTTCCGGAAGCCGGGAACGCCCCGCATTACCGGGGAAATTTTTGAAGTGCTTAATCAGGCTTACGGCCTGGCGTTGCATGAGGCTGGAGCCCTGCTTAATGAAGAAGGGACGTTCCGGACGGGAGCCAACTGGCCTACTGTGTGGACCCGGGATATTTCCTATTCCACCCATCTGGGATTGGGGTTGTGGAATGTCCGTGCCTGTATGAACAGTCTGAATGCACGGGTCCGGAACGGGGAGGTGGAGCAGGATACCGGCACGGGCGGTTCCTGGCCCATTTCTTCCGACCGTGTGGTGTGGGGGATGGCTGCGTGGGAAGTTTACTGCCTGACGGGGATGCCGACTGGCTGTCCCTTTCCTGCCGAGTGATGGAAAAGACATGCATGAGGGATGAACAGGTGCTTGCGGCCACGGGCGGCTTGATGAAGGGGGAATCGTCCGTGCTGGACTGGAGGGAGCAGAGCTACCCTGCGTGGATGACTTCTGCCGATATTGGGGATTCTTGCAGCCTGTCCACCATGCTCCTGCATGCGGAGGCCCGCAAGATTCTGGCGCGGATGTTCCGGGAGCTGGGGCTGGAGGAGAAGGCCCGGGAGTGGGAGGAGAAGAGCGTTTCCCTGGCCGCGGTTATTGAGCGTTTTTTCAGGATTCCGGAACATGTCCTGTACGGGCAGTACCTGTACGGACGCGGGTATCCCGTACTGTCGGAGAAGGTGGATTCCCTGGGCAATCTGCTTTGCGTCCTTCTGGGGCAGGCTGGCGGTTCCCATGCCGCCGGGATGGTTGCCTCCCTTCCTCATGGCGTTTATGGCATTCCCTGCATCCATCCCCAGATGCCTGATAGCGTGCCCGCCTACCATAACCGCGCCATGTGGCCTTTCCTGGAGGGCTATTATGCGCAGGCCGCGGCGGCGGTGGAGAATGAATCTGCCCTGGCGCTGGCGGTCGCCTGCATGGTCCGTGCCGCCCTGTTGTGCGGCACGAACAAGGAAAATGTCCTTCTGGAAACGGGGCTGGATGAGGGGCTGCTGCTCAGTTCGGATAGCCAGCTCTGGAGTATTGCCGGCATGCTGGGCTGTTTTTACAAGGGATTGTTCGGCATCCGTCTGTCTCCGGATTTCTGGGAATTCCGTCCTTGCGTTCCAAAGTCTTTTGAAGGCGTTCATGAGTTGTCCGGGCTGGAATACCGCGGCATGACGGTAGATGTGTTTCTGCAGGGCTGCGGGCACCGGATAGCGCGGTGCCTGGTCAACGGGCAGGAGGCCCTCCCGTCCTTTGCCGGGCATGAAGGGGCGCGTTTTTGTGAAATTGGAGCTGGACGGCGGAGAAGAGGATGAAGGGGCGGTGAATTTAACCCGCATGGGCAGCAGCCTGGAGTCTCCTGCGTGGAAGGCGGCGCGCCATGGTATTGCATGGGAGTCTGTGGAAGGAGCCGATTATTACCGTGTTTACCGGAATGGCATCCCTGTGTCTCAAACGGAGTACTGCCATTATATCCCCGCACCCGGCCGGGGGGACGTGTCTTTCCAGGTGATGGCAGTCGCTCTGGATGGGAGGGAGTCTTATCTTAATGAACCCAATGATTATCCTTCTGCGGATTCCCGCATGGAGACGCGCCCCTGCGGCTTGAGCGGGGATGAAGTCTGGTTTTCCCGCGTCACGGAATCCCCGGACGCTCTTTGTTACAATGTCAATATAGATAAGCCCGGAGTGTACCGGGTGGACGCCTTTTTCGCTAACGGCACTTATGATGTTTCAGACGGGAATACCTGCGCCCTGCGCAGTCTGTACCTGAACGGCAGGCGCGCAGGCACGCTGGCTTTCCCCCATACGTCCCGTTCCGGAAACTGGGAGTATTTTATTTATTCAACGGCAGTGGAAACGGTGATGACGCCCGGTCCCTGCCGTGTGGAAGTGGTGTATGATTCCTTTTCCGAAAATATGAATCGTCTGGTGAATGATATGGTGATAAAACACCTTCGGTTTACCCGTATATCCTGATATTAGTTCATGAATGTTATGTCGAAACGTTTTTTTGCCTTGTTGCTGGTCCTGGGGTCCGGGATATGGAGTGTTCCTGCCATGGGGATGGATGAGGAGTCAGCTTCCAGGGCATCTGTTCCTGCCTCTTCGGACAGGGGAGGGAGCGGAGTTTACCCGGCTGCCCGTCAGCTGGACGGTTAATCCCAGGGATGCCGCCAATGCCCGTGCCGCCTGGAAAACGCTGAGCGCCTATCATCGGGGCAAACCGAAGTCTGCCAGAAAATTGCATGTGGTTTACGTAACGTTCAAGGACAGACCTGCCCTTGAAAAATACCGGGAACGGTATGATCATATTCTGAAGAATATTCAGGCATATTATGCGGACCAGATGCAGGCCAACGGTTTCCCTCCGCTCACATTCCAGCTGGATTTGGATGAACGGGGCAAGCTGGTTATTCATGATGCCTATGTGGATAAACCCATGAGCGAGATGAGCGTGCAGAGCTCCGGCCCCGTCTCCCGGGAAGCCGCCAGGAAGGTGCTGGCTTCTAAAGGGATTAATATTGAGAAGGAACATGTGCTGATCGTTTGCCAGCTTCCGGACGGCGTGGGTCCTTATTACGGCGGCGGCTTCAGCCACCAGGGCACGGGGTGGACCTGTGACCAGGAAGGGCTGGATCCCGCCAGCTTCATGGATACGGAAATGATGCAGGGCGGCCGTTTCAAGGTGACCAAGGGGAAGAACGCCACCATTTACATAGGCGGTACGGCCCATGAATTGGGACATTCCTTCGGTCTTCCCCACACGGGCGACGGATGGAATTACCCCGACGCCGGAGCGTCCCTGATGGGTCATGGCAATTCCACGTACGGCGACGAGCTGCGCCATGAAGGGAAGGGCGCCTATTTGGCGCCGACGGATGCTTTGAAATTGGCCAGTGTTCCCCTGTTCAACGGGGTGGAGACGGAACTTCCCGCAGACGCCTCCTTCGGGCGTATGCTCGGCAAGTATGTCCCTGGGGCTTTTGAACGGCTGGAGGCCGTTCCCGTCAAAGACGGACTGCGGTTGAAAGGGCGGGTTCATCTGACGCGCCCTGCGTATGGCATTGTTGCCCATTTGGATCCGCCCGGAGGTTCGGATTATGATTCCAATGCCGTGGGCGCTTCTCTGGATGAAAAGGGAGAGTTTGAGCTCACCATCTGCAGGCCGGGATATAAGGGGGGTTTTATAGAAATGCGGGTGGCCGTATTGAATTGCGACAGCACGCGCAGCATGATTACTCTGCCCGTGTGGATGGATGCCCGGGGGGAGCCAAGGCCCCTTCTCTGGCCCAGATCGTTTATTTCGGGGATGTTCAGAATCTGTGGATACGGGGCCGCACGGAAGAAGCCCGGAAGGCGCTGGCGGAAGTGGAACGCAGGCATGGTTCCCGTTCTGAAGTGAAAGAATGGCTCCCTGTCTGGAAGCGCGCTCTGGGGCGCCAGGAGCCCGCGCTGGAAGTTGTTCCGGCGCAGATTCCTGCGGCAACCGCCAGTATCAGCCTGAATGACTGCAAGCCTTCCGTAGCCCAGGTGGGGTGGGCCGTTCCGTTGTGGGATGTCCTGTTCCCGTCGGATTTGGGGCCCGTGCCTTTCTTCCGGACAATCGGAAGGCCGGAACGTTTCATTCTGGCTCATGCCCCGGCTGTTTTTGCCTATGACCTGGATGGGCGCTGGAAAGAGTTCCGCGCTGATGTGGGGCTGCCCTTCGGCTCCCGCGGCAGCGTCAAATTCAGCGTGTATTTGGACGGCAGGAAGCTTATGGAATCCCCTGTGCTCAAGGCCGGGGACTCCATTCCCGTGAAGACGGAGGTAGAGGGCGGCAGGAAGCTGGAAATCCGCGTGGATGACGCCGGAGACGGCAATGCCGCCGATTGGGGCATTATAGCCAACGGCATGCTGACCCGGTAAATTTTCTGCCCCCACTGGCGGAGAAATGTGACATTAGGCTTGTCTTTTGCCCTTTCTCATAGTGTTCTGTGGGCTAGCCATGATTGGGACGATTGCAAAGCTATGGGGTGCGGCGGCGCTGGTTGCCGGGGCTTCCCTGTTTGCAGAAACGGCTGCGGAGCAGCCGCCCGTCCCTTCCTCTGAAACCGGGCAGGAAAATGCCGGAGGGAAAAATGGCGGGCAATCTGCTTTCCGGCACTCTCATGCCGCAGATTCCTCCAATATTTCCATTACCAATGACGGCGCCATCAGGGTGGAGGAATCCAGGAAGGTTATTTTTGAAGGACCGCATGTCCACATGGTGACGGATACCGGGGTGGAGGTATTTGCGGATTATGCCCAGGCGGATATGGACCAGGGCAAGGTGTTTCTGAAAGGGAACCTGGCCATTTACCAGAGTGACGGCAGGACAAGGACCAACAGCCTGGTACGCGCCGACAGCGCGGAGTTTGACTGGGAGAACGAAGTGCTTCTTACGGATGCCATCCGTGCGAAGATGGAGGGATTGATTCTGCGCAGCGGAAAGTTTGAATCCCGGAAGGATGCCGCCGGCAACACTTACCTGGAAGCCCGCAATGCCTCCGTCACGGCGGAAGACATCAGCGAACCTCTCACCTGGATTTCCGCGGACAGGATACGAGTGTATCCGGAAGACAGGTTTTCTTTCAAGAACCTGACCCTTTATTACGGTGGCGTTCCCTTCTTTTTATTTCCCCTACCTCAGCCATTCCCTTAATCCGGAAGTTGGCTACCTTCCCATCCCCGGCATGCGCTCCATCTGGGGGCCTTACCTCCTGAATGAATACGGGTTCCTGATGGGGAAAAAATGGTCGGACAACGGTATGCCTTCCGCGGATTACCTGGGAACCCTGCATGCGGATTACCGCACCCGGCGCGGTTTCGCCTACGGATTGGACATCCGCGACGTGCTGCTGGAAAAGGATTGTCCGGACATGACGGGGCTGTCCTTTTACAAAACCCATGACAAGGGTGTGAAAATCAACGCCGGTGATGATGAGTACCGTGAGCATCTGGATCCGGACCGGTGGAGGTTCGCGCTCCAGCAGATGTGGAGCCACAGGGTGAATCTCCGCACGGACTGGCGGTTGAAGGCCAACATCAACATGTTGAGCGACGAGTACATGCTCCGCGATTTTTATCCGGAAATTTATCAGCGCAATTCTTCTCCGGACAACACGGTGCTTCTTTCCCGTACGGACGATACGAATGATTTTTCACTGTTGCAGCGTTTTGTCCCCAATAATTTCTACATAGCGGACCAGCGGACGGAGTTCAGTTATGAGCGCATCAAGTCCCCCGTATTCCGTTCCCCCGTCATGTATGAAAGCCGCACCAGCTTCGCTTTCCTCAAGCAGTACGTTCCTCCGTTCATGCGGACGGAAATCCGGAACATGCTGGACGGGATGGACCCCGGAACTTCTTCCTATGATTACTGGGCCCGAATGCTGATGACGGACAGCTACAGCAGGTTCCACTCCCTTCCATGAGGTTTCCGTTTCCAAGAAAATCATGGGATTCCTGAACCTGACCCCCAAAGTGGGCGGAGGCTATACGGGATATTACGGCGTGGAGGACTACAAACCGCTCAACCAGGGAATTTTTTACGCCGGAACGGATGCCGATTTCAAATTCTCCCGCCGTTATTCTTCCGTATATAGTGATTCCTTTGGGCTGAACGGCATGAACCATATTGTTCAGCCCCATTTTACGCTGGCGTATGTCAAAACCAACCGCCTGAGCGAGCTTTATCCCCAGATTGACGGCGATACCCCCACGACCAATCCCCCATCCTTGAGCATAGGCAGATACACGGAGATTGATTCCCTGTCCACGGGGCTTGTCTTCCGGTATGGATTGCGCAACATGCTGATGACCAACCGGGATGCTAATTCCCACCGCTGGTTTTCCTGGGATGTGTTCATGGATGCCTATCTGCATGATCCCGTCAACCGTCGGGATTTTTCCAACCTTTTTCGTTCATGCGCTGGAATCCCGTTCCCTGGATGGAATACCGGTCGGAAATGCAGGCTCCCGTTTTGGGTAAGGACAAGATTTCCGGCTGCCGTGAATACAACAACTCCCTGCGTTTCATGCCATGGCGTTCCACGGAACTCGTCGTGGGGCACCGTTATTTGAACCAGCATTCCCTTCTGGAGGACAGCAGCCAGCTGGATTTGCGTATTTTGCAGCGCTTTTCGGAAGCCTGGGCTTTCAGCGGCAAGTGGCGTTTTTCTCTGTTGGACGGCAAGCTGGACATCCAGGAATACAATGTGTACCACAATATGGGATCCTGGTATTTGGGCGTGGGCGCTTTCGTTCGCAAGAACGGGAACAAAAACGAATTCGGGCTGGGCATCAGCTTTACCATCCAGCAGACCGGGGATTATATGCCGGTCAAATTCCCTTTGATATCCGGAAAGGACACGGTTTTTTGCGGGGTTTTTCCCGGAAGCTTTTTCCTTTTTCAGAGGATTCGCATTTTGAGAATGGGTTCTGCCCGGTGCGGGGTGTTGTTCCGGAAAGGGAAAGATATGTAGCTGGTCGGCAAGAGGCGGAAAGCCTACGGTTGGAAGGATGGAGAGCGGCCTGTTTCCGGCGTGCCGGACAGGAAGAAAGGAAGAAGAGGCAAGAAGCCGCTGCCGCGCTTGTGCCGGAACCTTGGCTTGCATTCCGGCAGGGAAACGGGAAAAATGCCAGGGCATGGAGCAAGCTGCGGCGGAAAACCGTCCGGCTTCCTGCACTAATAATCATAAATGAATATGAACGCTCAGGAATTGATCGAGACGCTGGAATGGCGTTACGCCACCAAGGTATTCAATCCGGACCGCCGCATTCCGGCGGAGGACTGGGAAGCCCTTCTGGAATCCCTGCATTTGAGCCCTTCCTCCCTGGGGCTTCAGATGTGGAAGTTCCTTGATGTCCGGGATCCCGCCGTGCGTTCCCGGCTTAGGGAAGTTTCATGGGGCAGCCCCAGGTTACGGACGCTTCCCATCTGGTGGTTTTCTGTGCCCGCAGGGATTTCAAGCCGGAAGACGTGCAGCGCTATCTGGAACGTATTGTGGAAGTGCGCGGTGTTGCCATGGACTCCCTGGACCAGTACCGCGCCCGCATTTTTGAACTGGTGGATTCCAAGTCTCCGGAAGTGCTGAAAGCCTGGCTGGAACGGCAGGTGTACATCGCCCTCGGGTTCATGATGAGCTGCGCCGCGGATCTCCGCGTGGACACCTGCGCGCTGGAAGGGATGGATCCGGCCGCCTATGACCGCATTCTTCATCTGGAAAATTCCCCTTATTACACGCTTTGCGCCCTGGCTCTGGGTTACCGGAATGAAGAGGCGGATAAGTACGCCCGTCTGGCGAAAGTACGTTTTGACCGGGATGAGGTCATTCCGGTCATCTGACGGAGTTTTTTACTAATCCCCGGTTTCAAGCAGTAGCCGCATGTCTTCCGGCAGGGGGCTTCCGCGGTGAAGGTTTCTTCATCAAACGGAAATTCCCAGCCGGCAGGCATGCAGCGCGTGGCGCGGCAGAACCAGCCGCTCCTCCAGTTCCCGGCTCCATCCGTGCTGGATGTATTCCAGATAGCAATGTTCGGACGGACCGTAAATTTTGTCACCCAGGATGGGATGTCCCAGGTGCGCCAGATGCACGCGTATCTGGTGCATGCGTCCCGTTTCCGGAATGCACCGGACCAGCGCCAGGGGGCCCCGGCGTGTATTCCATGTCCGTTCTTTCCGGAAAACGGTAGTGCATGCTTTTCCGGCTGGGTGCACGGCCTGTTTGACCCATATGCGGCTTTCCGCGACTTCCCCCTGTCTTAAAATGGGGGCGGTGCATGCGGTTTCCGTCCATTCAGGCCATTCCTGCACGATTGCCAGATATTCCTTGTGTATCAGGCGCCGTTGCATGGCTCTTCCCAGCTCTCTGGCCGCCCTTTTTGTTTTTGGCGACCAGCGTCAGACCGCTGGTTTCCCTGTCCAGTCTGTTGACCAGGGAGAGGGCGGCTCCGTTGGCTATTTCATAGCTTAGCAGGGCTTCCACGCCTTCCAGGAGGCAGGGTTCCTTTTTCCCGTTGGACGGGTGGACGATGAGGGGGCTCCCTTGTCCACCACAATCCAGTCCCGGATTCCGCCGCCACCTCAAAGTGCGGAAAACAGGCAATTGGTGCTTCGGAAATGGGAATCCACATGGCGGATGGGAGGTTTACAGCGCATCCGGACGGATGGGCGCCCATTCCCCCGGTTTCAGGTTCAGGCTGTCCAGATGCAGGGAGCCGATGGAAACACGGCACAGAGATAAGACGGGAGCGCCTACGGCAGCCAGCATGCGGCGAACCTGGTGGTATTTTCCTTCCGTAAGCGTCAGCAGGGCGCGTCGCGGTTCCCGGATTTCCAGCAGGGCGGGGGCGCAGGGGCGGGGTTCCCCGTTCAGCGTGAGGGTTCGGAGGCGAACAACTCCACGGCTTCTGTCGGAATGTCCTCCTCCGTGACGGCTTCGTAAACTTTGGCGACGTGATGGCGGGGGGGAGGTCATGCGGTGGATGAATTTTTCCGTCGTCCGTGAGGGGAAGCAGGCCGGAAGTTTCTTTGTCCAGCCGTCCTACGGAAGAAACCGCGGGGTTCCTGTGCCGCCACTGGAAGGGCAGCAGGTCGTAAATCACGTCCCCTCCCCGTCGTCATGGCTGCACGTATATCCCGCGGGCTTGTAAAGGGCGGCGTACAGGCCGTCCGGGAACTCCCACCGGCTCTCCGTCCAGCAGGATGCCTTCCGCCTGCACCTTGTCCGTGGGGAGGAGCATGGTTTTCCCTTGAATGTAATGGAGTGGCGTTTGATCCAACCCGGCGCTTCCCTCCTGGAACAATATCCGTAGCGGGATAAAAGGGCATCCAGTCTCATGCGGCATATTTTTTCCTAACGGGAACAAAAAAACAAGGTTGAAGTATGCCTCCCCGGCTGATAGCATTAAACTATTACATGCGGGGCCGCTCTGATGGGGCGCTGCCGTTGTTCACCATTTACGCTTATATAGTTCCATGATTGAAACGATTACAGAAGAACAGTTGACTCCCCAGCAGGCCGAATTTTGGGTGCGCGCCCGCCAGGCGGTGGACATGAACAATTATCCCTATGCCGTCAGCCTGCTCAAGGCCCTGGTAAAGCAGCTCCCCGGTTTTCTGGAAGGCCGCAAGGCGTTGCGCGCCTGTGAAATCAAATTGAATCCGGAGGCCAAGAGAGGGGGGCTGTTCAGCGGTATGAAAATCAGCACCAGCAAGCTCACTTCTTCCAAGAAGGACGCGGCTACCCAGCTTTCCGCTCTGGAAGACGAATTGGAAAATGATCCTTACAGCATTCCGGTAAACGAGGCCCTGTACACGGCTGCCATGGAAGTAAATTTTCCGGATCTGGCCGCTTTTGCTCTGGAGACCGTTCGCCAGGGGCATCCCGGCAACAAGAAAATGCTCCACATGCTGGCCTCCCATTACGTTTCCCGGGATATGCCGGCCCAGGCTGCGGAAGTGTACCATGACCTTGTGAAGCTGGATCCCACGGACAGTGTGGCCGTAAAGAGCGAAAAGGACTGCATGGCGCGCGCCACGATGCAGCAGCAGAAGTGGGAGGAGGCTAAAAGCTTCCGGGACGTGATGAAGAACTCGTCGGAAACGAACACCCTGGACAAGAGCGACAAGAAAGGGCTCACCCGTGCGGAACTGGAAGAGCGCCTGGGGCTTCTCTCCGCCCGTTACGCCCAGAACCAGCAGGATCTGGCCGTCGTGCGCGACATTGCCGGCGTTTATGAACAAATGGAAGATTGGGCCAATGCCTATTCCTTCTATAATTACGCGTTCAGCCTCAGCAACAATGATATTTCCCTGGAAAACAAGGCCTCGGAAATGAATGAGCGATGCCGCAAGGCCCAGGTGGAGGAAATCCGCCGCCGCGCTGCCGCGGAGCCGGATAATAAGGAACTTCAGGAACAGCTTGCCCAGTTTAGCAAGGAAGCGGCGGAGCAGCAGGTGGCCGTGTGCCGCCAGCGCGTGGAAAAACAACCCCACGGACCCGCAGACCCGTTTTGAGCTGGGCCAGGCCCTCTTCGACTGCGGCAACTACACGGAAGCCATTCCGGAGCTCCAGCGCGCCCGCAACAACCCCCCCATATCCGCATCCGCGCCATGCTGTTGCTCGGCAAGTGCTATGACGCCAAGAACATGCATGATATGGCCCTGCGCCAGCTGGGGAAGCCAATAAGGAATTAATAGAAATGAATGACACCAAGAAGGAAATCCTTTACATGATTGGCTTGCTTTTATGAAAAGCAGGGCAAGAAGGGGGAATCCCTTGCTGCATTCCAGCAGATTTACGACGCCGAGTACGGCTACCGCGACGTAGCCAGGCGCGTGGAATCCTCTTACGGCAATTAGGGCGGTTCCCGTTTTGTGCCCGTAATGGGACGCCGTGTTCAAAGCCTTTGCCGGAAACGGCAAAGGCTTTGCTGTAGGAAGGTTATTTTTATTTCTGCGGACGAGAACCGTAACAGCTTTTATTCCGGCGGGCAACGGAGAGGGGCGGGAGACCTTGTGTTTTTCTTGTCCGTTCCGGAAGGAACTGAAAAATGAAGAGAGAGCAAGCTGATGCAGGCATTGCTTACGATTGATGTTCAAGGTGATTATTTTACGGAATGCACTGCATGCAGAGAATCCTGTGAGTATGTTGGCAGCTGGTTAAGTATGGATATCACCAACGAATATGAGAGGATGCCGGATATTGGCTGCATGGGAAAGATTGGGGTTCTTTCTTATGAAATGCCAGGGAGGGAAGTCTTATGATTCTTTTGATTGGCGGCAGCACGCATACAGGGGAAAACACTCGCGGCGCAGCGGGTGCTTGAAAAAATATTCCTATCCCTATTTATCCATTGACCATTTAAAGATGGGGTTGATACGCAGCGGGATATGCCCTTTCTCCCCTGAAAGCCCCGATGAAGAGCTGACTCCCTTCCTCTGGGGCATTATCAAAGAAATAGTAAAGACCGCGATTGAAAACGGCCAAAATTTAGTGGTGGAAGGTTGCTATATTCCCTTTGACTGGAAGAAGGATTTTACGCAGGCCTGCCGGGAACGGATACGGTATGTATGCCTTATTTTTTCAGAAAATTATATTCAAAGGCATTACCATGATATCCTGAACCATGAGAATGCGATTGAACGGCGCATGGAGAGTTCTCCCGTTACGCAGGAAGAGTTGCTGCGTGAAAACAGGGACAATCTTGAAAAATGCAGGTTCTATGGCTGTGACTATCTGTTGATTGACGAGTCTTATAACGTGGAGATCATGTTGTAGAGAACAGAGGCTTCCCGTTGTCCGGGGAAGGAAAAGAAGGTTATTCCAAATTGCTTGGTTTATAGGCGCAGGCGGTAAGAGAGAGGTTCTTCCTCTCTTCCTCTGTATTTTTCCAAAACTGCCCGTGTCAGAGCACCTTGGAAAAAAACTCCTGCAGCCTGGGATTGGCAGGGGCGGTCGATAACGCGGTCGGAGGCCCTTCTTCCACAATTTTCCCTTTATCCATGAACAGGACGCGGGAAGCCACCTCCCGCGCGAACCCTATTTCATGGGTAACCACTACCATCGTCAGTCCTCCTGCGCCAGCTCCTTCATCAGGGAGAGCACTTCTCCCACCATTTCCGGGTCCAGGGCTGATGTCGGCTCGTCAAACAGGATGACATCCGGATTCATGACTAGGGCGCGCACGATGGCGATGCGCTGCTTTTGGCCTCCGGAAAGCTGGAGGGGATAGGAGTGCCTCTTGCCGTACAGCCCAATGCGCTGGAGAAGGGTTTCCGCCTGGTCTGCTGCCTCCTTTCTGCTGGAGCGTCCCGTTTTAACCGGGGCGATGGTGATATTTTCCAGAATGGTCAGGTGCGGGAAAAGATTGAAATGCTGGAAAACCATGCCTACATGCTGGCGGAATTGATTGACGTCCGTTCCGGGAGAGGTAATCAGCTTTTCCCTTGAAACGGATTTCTCGGAGGTCGGTTCCTCCAGCAGGTTCAGGCAGCGCAGGAAGGTGCTTTTACCGGAACCGGACGGGCCTACGATGAAGACCACTTCACCCCGGTCAATTTTCGTGGTGACATCGTTGACTGCCGACACGGAGTTGAATTCCTTAACCAAATGGCTGATTTGGAACATGGGAGTGTTTCCAGGATGTTCATTCATTGTTTTCAGTTTTTCTTTCCAGTTTGCCGAGCATCCAGCTGAACAGCATGACCACGGAGAGGTAAATCAGGGCCACGGCCGTCAGCGGCATGAAGGCGGTATAAGTCTGGCTCGGATGATGTCGCCGCCCTTGGTCAGGTCCTGGAGGGCGATATAGCCGGAGACGCTGGTCTCCTTCAACAGTACGATAAATTCGTTTCCCAGAGAGGGAAGTACATTTTTAAAGGCCTGGGGCAGGATAATGTAAATCATGGTTTGGGCATATCCCAGGCCGAGACTGCGCCCGGCTTCAAATTGTCCTTTGTCAATGGACATAATGCCGCCTCTGATGATTTCCGCTACATAGGCTCCTGAGTTGAAGCCGAAGGCCACCACGGCCACCAACACTTTGCTGACATCCACGGAGCCGAAGATGACAAAATAGATCATGAGCAGTTGAACGACCACCGGCGTGCCGCGGATGACTGTCAGGTACAGTTTGCAGAGGGCATTCAGGAAACGGAGATTGCCCGTTTTGTCATGCGTGGCGCGGATGACGGCCACCACAAAGCCCACCAGAATGCCCAGCAGAACGGAAAAGAAAGAGACCTCCACCGTCACCAGAAAGCCGTTGGTCAGGTATTTCCAGCGGCCTTCCTGCATGAAATTGACATAAAAGGATTCTTTCAGGTCCAGCCATGTATTTTCCAGCCAGCCTCCTCCGGAAGCGTGTTGTTCGGGACCGGCAGCGGATTTAACCTGCATGGCCGCATAAGCGTTCCGTATTTCCTCCAGCTTTCCGGAGGCTTTCAATGCTGCAATGGTGTCGTTAATATCCTGAAGGAGAACCGTATCTCCCTTGCGGACGGCAATGGCGTAGGATTCGAAGTGAGGGGTTCCGGCAAGAATTTCCAGCCGTTCATTGCCCGCTACGTACATTTTGCCGGATCCTGGTCAATGACGGCGGCGTCCACCTGCCTGCCGCCACGGCGGCCACAGCCAGCGCTCCGTTAGGGAAGCGTTCCGGCTGCTGGATGTTCCGTGTGACGTAAATGTCTCCCGTGGCCCCGTGCTGCACTCCGATTCTTTTGCCGCGGATATCTTCCCGCTTCCGGATGGGAGAACCTTTGGGAACGATGATAACCTGAGCGGCTTCCACATAGGAATGGAGAAGTCCACTTTCCTCCTGCGTTCCGGCGTAACCGTGATTCCGGAGGCGGCTACGTCCGCCTTCCCGGAAACTACAGCCGTAATCACGGAATCAAAGCTCATGTCTTCAATGACCAGCTCCCTGCCGGTGCGCCGGGCTACCTCCCGCATGATTTCCGGGTCAATGCCCAGGATGGTGTTTCCGTCCCGGAATTCGTAGGGAGGGAAAGTCGCTTCCGTCACCATCAGGATTCTGCCGTTTTCCGCCGCTGGTGCGCCGCAGCATAGGAGAAGCCAAAGCGTCAGCAGGGCTCCGAGATGATTCAGAAAGGAAATGGATGGCATGAAAGCAAGGGGGAAAAGGTGAAGTCTGAACCGGCGGGGTATATGATTTACCTGCCTGCAACGCAATAAAAACTGTTTCTTCCCGGTTCCGGTTTGTCCTGTCTCACGGCAGGGAAGCGGAGTAGCGGGCCGGTCGGAGAGGAAATGGCAATGAATATGAATGGCATGAACCCGGCAAATACCCAGGATTTTTTTTGTTTATTAGCAAGAGGGAGGGAATGTAGCTTGTGATAATTTTCCCGATTAATTTTTCCAAAGGGGAGGGAGGATCAGACTTCCTGCTTTGAGGGCGGTGTATGTTTGGTTTTGGAAAATTGTCATGCATCCGGAATGTGATGCATGGCAAGGTGCATGGCGGAACCATAGGACCGGATGGAATACCGCGCAGAGCAAAAAGTTTGAGGCCTTGCAGAATACTTCATTCTGCAAGGCCTCACGAATGGGAAAATGGTCGGGTTGACAGGATTCGAACCTGCGACCCCCCTGCACCCCATGCAGGTGCGCTACCAGACTGCGCTACAACCCGATGAACTCGGACCGACCGGGGTCGTGTCTCGTGACGGCGAGGTGTATATAGGAAAACTTTAGTGTTGGCAAGAGTCTTTTTCATAGCATACCTTTTTTGTCATGAAGCAAGTTCAAGTTGCAGTCGTCGGGGCCAGTGGCTACACCGGGCAGGAATTGTTGCGCATCCTGCTGAACCATCGCGGGGTGAAGCTGGTGTGCGCTACTTCCCGCCAGTATGCCGGGCAGCCGTTGTGGGAGGTTTTTCCCCGTTTCCGTCAGGTTCCGGGTTCCGGTCTGAAGTTTACGGATTCCGATGTGGAGGCGATTGCCGCTACTGGGGCGGAGGTCGCTTTTTCTGGCCCTGCCTCATGGCGTGGCTGCTTCCTATGCCCGCGGCCTGGTGGACAGGGGCCTGCGCGTGATTGACCTGAGCGCGGATTTCCGTCTGGACAGCCCGGAGGTGTACGAAGAGTATTACGGGAACCCCACCCGGATACGGCCCTGATGCAGGAAGCCGTGTACGGCTTGCCGGAGTGGCGCCGGGAGGAGATTGCCCGGGCGCGCATTGTGGCTTCTCCCGGTTGCTATCCCACCAGCATTCTTTTGCCTCTCATTCCCTTGTTCAGGGCGGGCATGCTGGAGCCGGAGGACGTGGTGGTCTGTTCCGGCAGCGGCGTGAGCGGGCAGGGCGCAAGGCGTCCATTCCGCTGCTGTTCTGCGAGTGCAATGAGAGTTTTCATGCCTACGGAGTACAGAAACACCGCCATTTGAGCGAAATTGAGCAGGAGCTTTCCCATGCCGCGGGGGAAACGGTGGTGATGTCCTTTACCCCCATCTGATTCCCGTTAATACGGGCATTTGCTCCACCATTACGGCCAGGGTGAAGAAGGGGCGGATCCCGAGTCCGTCGGCCGCCTGTTGGAAGAAGCTTATGCGGCGGCTCCGTTCGTGCGCCTTCTGGGCCGCAACCAGCCTGCGGATACCAAGAATGTAACACGGACGAACTGCGTGGATATTGGCTGGGCTTATGATCCCCGCACGAACCGCGTGATTCTGATGAGCGCAGAGGATAATGTGGTGAAAGGCGCGGGTGGGCCAGGCCGTTCAGTCCTTCAATATCATGTGCGGATTTGATGAAACGGAAGGCTTGTGGGTCCTGTAGCTTTTTTGATACGCTGGAAGGCACTTTCAAGACGATGAATGATTCATCCTATATTCCGGTTGACGGGGCGTTTGCGCGCCTCGGGGCTTTGTGGGGAGCGCCGTAAGCTGCGGCATCAGAAGCCTACAGACACGCGTCTGGACCTGGCCCTGATTTATTCCACGGAACCCTGCGTGTCCGCAGGAACGTTTACGACCAACCGCGTGCAGGCCGCCTGCGTGAAGGTGAGCCGGGAGCATCTCCGGAAAGGAAATATCCGCGCCATCGTAGCGAACAGCGGGAACGCGAACGCCTGCACTGGAACCCGTGGGGTGGAGGACGCCAGGGGCGAATGTCGCAGCGTTGCGGAGCTTCTGGGGCTGAAGCCTGCAGAAGTGGCCGTATGTTCCACCGGCGTGATTGGCCTGCCAATGCCTATGATGCGCATTTACCCGGAAGTTTCCGGAATTGGCGGGGGGCTTTCCCGTGACAAGGGGCATGAGGTGGCCCAGGCCGTGATGACCAGCGACACGAAGGAGAAAATCATTGCCATTGAGTTTGTAGTGCAGGGTAAACCCGTGCGCATCGGCGCCTGCTGCAAGGGGGCCGGCATGATCACTCCCTGCATGGCGACCATGTTGTGTTTTATCACGACGGATGCGGGCGTTCCCGCGATGTGCTGGAGCTGTGCGTCCAGTCCGGAGTGAAGAGTTCTTTTAACTGCATCACCATTGATGGAGACATGAGCACGAATGACACGGTTCTGGTGATGGCGAATGGGGCATCCGGCGTGAAGCTGGAAACTCCGGAAGATATTTACGCATTCCAGCAGGCTTTGGCCCATGTGATGCTGGAACTGGCCAAGCACATCGTGCAGGACGGAGAGCGGGTGACCAAGTTCGTCACCGTGCATGTGACGGGAGGCCGCACGGAGGATGAAGCTAAAAAAGCGGCGGAAGCCGTAGCCAAGTCTTCCCTGGTGAAGAGTTCCTGGAACGGGAACGATCCCAACTGGGGGCGTATTATTCATGCTGTGGGCTACTGCGGAGCAAAGGTGGACGAAGAGAAGATAGACATCGACATCGCCGGTTTGGCCGCCTGCCGCGGCGGCGTGCAGGCGGATACTCCGTCCGACGATTTGCGGCAGGCCGTGCAGGTTCCCGCGTTCCAGGTGGATATCAATTTGAATCGGGGCGAGTTTTCCCATACGGTGTATACCACGGATTTGTCTCCGGAATACGTGGATTTCAACCGTTCCGAGTATGCGTACTGGAACCAGGCGAAGGCGGACGGCCTGACCTGTTAACCGGTTCAGTCATGGCGCGTGGCAAATGCCGCCAGGGAAAGGCGGGGGGAATGGCTCCCTCCGCCGGGATGCTGATGGAGGTGCGGCGCCTTCTGGATGAAGGCGCTTTCCGCGCTTCCCGCGCCCAGCGTTTCTGTACCGGCGCTGCGGATTGCTGCCGGTTCCGCCTGACCGGGGAGACGCCGCATGTAACGCTGGGTGAGGCATGGGTGGCCTGGAAGGCGTGGCGCGCTTCCGGACGTACCCGGCTGGAGCTGCCTCCGGACGGGAGCTGCCCTTTTTTAAGCGGGCAGAGAAAATGCATGATTTATGAAGGCAGGCCGTTAGCGTGCCGCACTCATTTCTGCGTGCCGGCCGGGGCGCCTTTGCCCCGCCGGGAGGTCATTGACCTGATTCATGCGCTGGAAGATATTGACGCCGCGCTGGGCGGCGATGGCGCGTCCCGGCTTCCGGAGGCCGTGGAACGGCTGTCCCGAAAAGGCCCGGCGGACGGAAGGAAGAGGCGGCGATGACTGTCCGGGGTTTTGACGGCTGTCAGGTATCTATTTCCGGGCGGGGACATGTTTTCCGCATGTGTTGATGACCGGATCCACGTCAAGGAGATGGGATTTCCGGGGAGGCAGGCAGGAAAACGACTTTTCAGTCCTCCGAGTCCGTTTTTCTCTTTTTCCTGTTTGGAAGCCAGATGGCGCAGGGCGCTGGCGGCCTTTTTGTTGCCGTGCCGGACGGCTTTCAGATACCATTCTTCCGCCTGTTTATCGTCCTGCTCAATGCCGTAGCCGTGGGCGTAGCAGTTGCCCACATTAAACATGGCTGTGGCGTTGCCCTGTTCTGCCGCCTTAAGGTACCATTTCAGGGCTTCTTCCCGGTTGACGGGCGTTCCTTTTCCGTTCAGATGGCACCACCCCAGGTTGAGCTGGGCTGTTGTATGCCCCTGTTCTGCGGCTTTGGTGTACCAGTGGACGGCTTTGGCCATGTCCACTTCCATGCCCCGGCCGTTGCCGTAGCACCATCCCAGCGTGTATTGGGCCGTAATCTGGCCCTGAAGGGCTGATTTGTGATACCACACCAGCGCTTTGTCCAGATCCGGCTCCACGCCGAAACCGTTTTCATAGCACCAGCCCAGATTGTATTGGGCCGTAGCGTGGTTCTGCATGGCGGCTTCTTCATACCAGTAAGCGGCTTTCCGCGGGTTTTTGGGGGTCCCGCTTCCGTTGCCATAGCACCAGGCCAGGTTATACTGGGCGCGGGGGTCTCCTGTTCCGCGGCCTGCTTGTACCAGTATACGGCCTGTTCCCAGTTTTTCCGGCTGGGGCTGTTGGCATAAATCCAGCCGAGGTTGAGCTGGGCTACCGCATGGCCCTGTTCCGCCGCTTTTTGTACCACCCGATGGCCTGGTGTTCGTCTTTTTCCACTCCCAAGCCGTTGACATAGCAGAACCCAAGGTCAAATTGCGCGGTGGGGTGCCCCTGTTCGGCGGCTTTCCGGTACCAGTAAAAGGCCTTGTCGTTGTCCTGAGGGGCGCCGATGCCGTTGGAATAGGCCCATCCCAGATTGAGCTGGGCGGTAACGTGACCCAGTTCCGCCGCCTGCTGGTAGCAGTAGAAAGCTTCCTGCTGGTTTTCCGCCACCCGCGCCCCTGTTCGTAGTTGATTGCCAGCTGGAACAGTGCCTGGGCGTCTCCTTTCAGAGCTATTTGCTGAAGGGTTTCTACGTCGACGGAATAGGTGGAGACGGTGTTTTCCTGCTCGCCGTGGTTGTGGGAAGCGTCATTCATTTCACAGGTAACCGCACTGGGGAACACTGGGACAATTTTTGCTCTCCTGAACTTGTGCGCTCGCCGATTCTGCACATTTCCCCATAAGAATCAAGACCCGTTTTTATTGGGGCCGGAGTTCGGAAAGCGTTACCGTCCAGCGCGCCGGCGGCGGACAGGGCAAGGAATGAACCGCAGAGGAAGAGGATTCCGGCGCCGGGTTCCGGGATTCTCAGATCTCCCAGCGGAGCGGTGAAGCTCTGTATTTCCCCAGGCGGATGCCCGACAGTCCCGCTTCCTCGTAATTATAACTGTACACGTCGTTTTCTCCATCCAGGCTGGTCAGATAAATATCGCAGTGGGAGGAGCCGTATTCGTCCGTATAGTCGTTCACGACTACTTTCTGGCGGAACATTTCCACAGCGTAGTCGTCCGAATCCGTCAGGTAGATAATCAGATTGCCGTCTTTGTCCGTGTCGTAGCCCCACATGGTGATGGCGTGGCTCTCCCTTCTTCCCCGACGGTCAGCGTGGTTCCCCAGTTGTTGTTGATGCTGTTTGTCAGTTTCTGGTAAACGCCGCTTCTGGTGTCTCCTTCCCAGAAGCTGTATGCGGAAAATAAGGGGTTGTCAACAGCTCCTCCGCTTGAGGACTGCGGGACTGTCAGTCCCAGCTCTTTCCAGTATCCTCCGGGAGCTGTCGTCGTAGAAAGGCTCGGATAGGCGGTGGTATCCAGCATCCCGCCGTTGACCCACCAGTTGTAGGCCTGTTCCACGGAGCCTCCGCTGTTTGTCCAGTTCGTGGAGATGGTTTGGTAAATGGCCAGCTGGGCGACCTGCGGCATGACATCGTAAGTGGCGGATTTCCCGTTGGGCGTGGTGGATTTCAGGTCGCTTCTGGTATCCTGCCACCATTGGAGAACGTTGGATGCCGCCGCCGCCCAGCAGATATTCTGGTCATAAGGAAGGTACAGCCATTCTGTGGGCCGTGCGGAAACCGGAGGATTTAACGGGTTGGTGGGGTGGGGCTTGGTCCCCCATGTCCATTTGGTTTTTTATTGCAATCATACCATCCGCCGGATTCGGAGACGTTTTCAAGGAATACGGGCGCGGCATGAAGCGTTCCGGGAAGTAACAACGCCGCCAGAGCCGAAGAGAGGAAACGGAGAGTCATAGGAAAAAGGAATACGTAATTCCTTTTTTTTGTTAAAAAAACAGGGAGGTCGTCAAGATAATAAATAGGGGAAGGAGACGAATAAACTCCGGGAGGCAGATTTTTTCCCGAAGACGCCGGGAACAGGATGTCCGGAGGACAGGACAGATGAGTGATTTTCAGGGGCTGCCGTTGTTAACGGGGACGAGCCAGGAGAAGTGGGCGATTCGGATTGGACGCTACATCTGCGGGGAGCCCTCGGCCACGATATTGCCGCCGTGCCTGCCGGCTCCGGGGCCCATGTCCACCAGGTAGTCCGCGGCATTGAGCAGGTCCTTGTGGTGTTCCACGCAGAGGATGGTGTGCCCGGCATCCCTCAGACGGAAAAGGGCTGCCAGGAGAAGGGCCACTTCATTGAAGTGAAGGCCGCTGGTGGGTTCGTCCAGAATGAACAGGGCCCTTTTCCCGTCTTCCGCCAGTTTCCAGGACGGGGCTTTGGCCAGTTCCGCAGCTATTTTATGCGCTGGGATTCTCCGCCGGAAAGGGTGTCCGCCCTGCGGTTGAGATTGAGGTATCCCAGCCCTACGTCCTGCATGCTTTTTCAGGATGGCGGCGGCTCTGGGCAGGGAGGAAAAAATTCCCGCCGCTTCGTCCACGGTCAGGGCCAGCGCCTGGGCAATGGATTTCCCTTTCAGGTGACTTCCAGCGTTTCCCTGTTGTAGCATTGCCCGTGGCAGGCGTCGCAGGGCATGGCCACATTTCCCAGGAAGTTCATATCCACTTCAATCATGCCCGTTCCCTGGCACCGTTCACAACGGCCTCCGCGAATATTGGGGAAAAGCGCGCCGCCGTGTATCCCCTCTGCTTGGAAAGGGGGAGCTGTGCGTAAAGGGGCGCAGCACCTGGAGCAGGCCGGTAGCGGTGGCCGGCGTGGAACGCGGCGTTTTGCCGATGGGCGACTGGTCGATGACTACAAGGCGGTTGAAGTGCTCCGTTCCCTGCACGCGGCGCGGAATATCCTTTTTCCCGGAAAGGGCTTGCCTGACCGCGGGGATGAGACAGTCCCGGACAAGGGTGGATTTCCCTGAACCGGAAGGGCCGGAGATGCAGGTCAATGTACCAACCGGGATATTCAGAGTGACATTGTTGAGGTTGTGTTTGTCCGCTCCGGTCAGGACCAGACGCTCCGCAGGAGCTGTCTTGTGTCCGGAGGCGGGCATGCTCCGTTTGCCTGAAAGCCATTCCCCAGTGGGGCTTCCGGCATTTTCCAGTATTTCCGCAAGGGAGCCCTGCGCCAGAATACGGCCTCCGTTGGTCCCGGCTCCGGGGCCCATGTCCACCAGGTAATCCGCCGCGGTTAGAATTTGCTCATCATGCTCTACGACCAGGACTGTGTTGCCCTGGTTCCGTAGCGTCCGGAGAGCGCGGAGCAGGCGGTCCGTATCGGCGGGGTGCAGTCCGGCCGTGGGTTCGTCCAGGATGTAAAGAACTCCGGAAAGGCCGCCTCCCAGCTGGGAAGCCAGGCGCGCCCTTTGCAGTTCGCCTCCGGAAAGGGTGTTTGCCTGGCGGTCCAGAGACAGGTAGGAGAGCCCCAGCTCATTCAGGAAGCGCACGCGTTTGTTGATTTCCTCCATGAGCGGGTTTAATGCCGCCGCCAGGGAAGGGGGCGTTTTCAGGCGTTCCAGTTCTCCAGCCATATCTTCCAGCGGAAGAGCCGTCAGTTCCGCCAGATTGTAGGCCCGGTCCGGCGCAGACATGGTGACGGCCAGGGCCAGAGGGGAAAAGACGCTTGCCTCCCGCAGGCGCGGCACGGACCGTTTTCCTGTTCATTCAGGCCGGTTCCCCGGCAGGAGGGGCATGCCCCAGCGGGAGTTGAAGGAAAAATGGCGGGGAGTAAGCTGGGGCAGAAGGAAGCCTGTTTCCGGATTGCGGTAGCGGGTGTGGAAGGCCCGGGTTCAAACTTCCTCTCCCGGTATGGTGATGATGGCCCGCACCTCGTCCGGATTGATACGGAGAGCTGTTTGCAGGGAATCCGCAATGCGCGAGGCCGTATTTTCTCCTCTGACGATGAGGCGGTCAATGACCAGGGCCGCGTCCGGAGGCGGGGGGGCGGGGGAGCTTATTTCTTCAATATCCCGCATTTCTCCGTTCCAGTAAACCCGTAGGAAGCCCTGCCGCTGGAAGTCGCCAAGCGTTGCTGCGGGGTCCTGGGACAGCAGGTTTTCCGCCGGAGCGGCCAGAACCAGGCGCGTGTGTTCCGGCAGGGAAACGAGTTCCTCCGTAATCCGGTCCGGGCTTTTGCGTTCCAGTTTCTTTCCTGTCTCCGGATCATGGGGCGTGCCGGCGGCTGCGTAAAGGATGCGCAGGTAGTCCAGAATTTCCGTGATACTCCCCAGCAGGGTGCGGGAACTCTGCTGCCTGGCGGATTGCTCCAGGCACAGGGCCGGGGGCAGCCCGGTAATGCTGTCCACTTCCGGTTTTTCCGGTTGATCCATGCCCTGTCTGGAGCGTGCCGACAGGCAGTCCAGAAAACGCCTGCGGATTCGGAAAAAGCGTATCGAACGCCAGGGATGATTTTCCGGAGCCGGAAGGGCCGCAGAATGCGATGAGCTTGTTGGACGGAAGGTCCAGATCCAGATTCCGGAGGTTGTGCTGGCGCGCGCCGCGGATGGAGATGGGAAGATTCATGTTATGCAAGGCGTGTAAAGGCCCCCTGGTGTGAGCCGCCTTCCTCAATGATGAGACGGCGCGCCGTGATATCTCCCAGGAATTTGGCGTGCCGGTGGATGGTGACGGTTTCATCCGCCCTAAGCGTTCCTTCCAGAGAACCCTGTATCCAGATGTTCTCCACGCGGATGGTTCCTGTGACCAGCACCGTCGTCTTTTTTTCCACCACCATCCTGCGGGCGGAGATGGAACCGGAGATGTGCTGGTCCGTTTTGATTTTGCAGACGCCGCGGCACAGGAAATCACCGGATGCCCTGCCGTATAAGACCATGTCACGGCATTTCGATGTTCAGCCCTTTCAGGGCTGCATTGGCCTGTACGGTAACGCTTCCGCAGGTTTGCACCTTGGTCCGGTGCGTTCTGCTGTGTAAAATGACGTCGTCCAGTTTGATATACGCGGAGCAGTGGCCGCACCTGGCGGAAACTGCCGTGGCGGGGACGGAAGTGATTTTGCGGCAGGAGAAGCATTCCACCTCCCGGGCAGGCGCCGGGTTGCTTTCCGCAGTTGGCGGAGTGTCCAGGGCGGCGCCGGGGAGGGGTGGCTGATTTTTCCCAGAGGGCGCGGCGCTGATCCGGGGACGGATGGAAGATGGGGTTCATGGAACAAAGAGGGCGGCAAAAGAACGGACCGTTCTTTTTGCCGCCCTTGAAAGTAGCAGGCGGAGAGTTTTTTATTCCGCGTCAATATCCAGCGTGCTCTGGCTGGCCGGAGCAGGGGGCCGGCTCCGGAGCGAAGGCATGGACGGAAGCCGCCTTCTTGGCGGCGGAAGCTCCTGTAGCTCCTACCGGGGGGCGCCTACGGTAGAATGGCCGATGAAGATTGCACCGCCTTCAATAGCCAGGGGAGGCGGCCTGGATGTCACCTACGAGTTCCGCCGTGCTTTTCAGTTCCACGCGGTCCGTGACTGTTACATTGCCGATGACCTTGCCGTGGATGATGACGGACTTGGTGTTGATTTCCGCCCGGATGACGGCATTCTGGCCTACGGAGAGCACCCCTTCGGAAGAAATGTCGCCTTCCACGGTGCCGTCAATCAGCAGGTCATCGGAAAAACGCAGAGAACCGATTACCTCCACATCGGAGTTCAGCACATTGCGGGTCAGCTGCTGGACACGGGTGGTGGGGGCGTAGGAAGGCACGGCTTCCGCAACCGGTTCGGGAATGTCCTGGCTCTTGGCTACATCCATCCAGCTGGGGTGGATTCAGGATTTTTATTGCCCTTGGGGGCGGGAACGGTAGTGAATGATCCAAACATGGCGTTAAAAAGAGGGGGTGAAAGGTAAGATGGGAGCTCTTGAAACTCGTCCGGTTTAATGTACATCACCCGCATGTGGATGTGAAACAATTTTCTCCGGCAGGGATAAAAAATGTGTCTGTTTTTATCGTTGCGTTACCCTTGGCGTTCCGGTAGTGTTTGACCATCCTTCCGCAGTTGTTTTCTGTGGGTATTTCCGGTTTAAAATGAGTGATTTATTTGAAAAAAAGCTGTTCCTTTCTCCGGCCGCGCGCAGGCGCGGCGGAAAAGCGGGCTTTGCGCTGGGCCGCATTCTTTCCGTCATCTTTTTTCGTGATCGCGCTGGGAATGTTTTTCGGCGGTCTTTTCTTCTGGCTCCAGAAGCGCCAGGCATCCCTGGATTCCGGAGCGGCCGCGCGGATTTGCGCCACGCCGGAGATGTTGTCCGGAGAATTGAAAGCCGCTCTGAAAGACAGGGTGGACTATAGTTTCTGGCCTCCTTATCACATTTCTCCGATGGAAAAGCAGGACCTGCTGCGCAACTGCCTGGCGGAGGCACAGAAATATCTGAGCGCCGCGGATGTGGTGCAAAATCCTCTTTTGTGTGGAAGTCCCTGCAATCGCTTCCTTTAATGGTCAGGCATTACGCCATGTCTCCGCCTGAGGCGATTGTCAGCAGGCCTAAGGGGCCTAAAAGCTTTGCCGTGTTTGAGGTGGAGGGGCATCCCTGCGCCCAGCTCCTGGTTGGTTTTGAAAAGACTCCCGATATGGAATTCTGTTTTTTCAAGGATGAACAGGATGGTTCCTGGAAGCTGGACTGGCAGCAGTTTGCCCGCTTTCAGCCGATGAACTGGGAGGATTTTGTACGGGGAAAAGGGGAGGATATTGCGGGAATTCCGCGTATGGATGGTTCGGGAGCGCATGTCGGAAAATAAGGATGACTACGCATTTAAGCTGATTGCTCCCGGGATGAACGGTTCCGAAGAGCGCAGCATTGCCCGGCCCATGGTGTATGTCCCCAGAAAATCGGAAATGGGTAAGCGTTTGTTCATGTTGTTTAAGATCAATGAGGAGATGGAACATTCCCCATACCGGGTGTTGAACGCCAATGACGAGGCTGACATGCTCCGCGCGCGGGTTCTCCTTTCCCGCAGCAAAGAGCCCAACCGCAAGGGGAATATTCCTTTACGCTGGTCAGGCTGCTGGGGAAGGCTGGTACGGCCTTTCTTTCCCGGAATAAAAAGGAAGGATTGGGCCGGCCTCTTGCTTTGCGGAGGATGGGGATGCGTTTTACCGGCGGTGGAAACGGGGAGGGGGCCCTTCATGTGGGCGCCTGGGGCGGTGGGGGCCGGAAAGGGGCGGGCATGGCGTAAGGCGTGCGGCATGATGTCTGCGGCAGACGCCCGCCGGCCAGAAAGGGCCGTGGTAATGCGGCCTGGGGTTCCATGCAGGAACATGGCAGCCGCGGTAGATGTCCCTGATGACGTAAATGGTTGCGCCTGCAGGGGTATAGGCGTAAATGGGCCGTCCGCATGGGGAATATCCCCAGATGGGGAATCCGGAGGGGTCATACAGGAAAACGGCCTGCCCTGCCGCAGGTACGCGGATTTCGCCATGCAGGTGAATTCCGGCTTCCGCGACGGGGGAAGAAAAGGCCAGGAGGGCAGATATGGCGCTTCCGGCGCAGCAGGCAAGAAGATGGTTTCCGGCAGGGTTGTTGTTCATCGGTTTTTGAATGGTGGTTGACGGCAGTTATCCGATAGAGCCGAGTCCACGTCCCGTTTTGTGTAATTTTCCATGCCCGTCATTCAGGGCGGGGGTAAAGGGAATACCGTCTTGACCTGGAGGGGCGCCCCGGGCAAAGTGACCGCGTGACGAGATTCAGACCATGCATTGATTTACACGGCGGGCGCGTGAAGCAGATTGTGGGCGGAACCCTGACGCAGGATGGCGTTTCATTGCGCACCAATTTCGTCTCCGACCGCGGCGCGGCATGGTATGCGGATTTGTACCGCAGGGACGGTCTGAGCGGAGGGCATGTGATCAAGCTGGGCCCAGGGAACGACCATGTGGCGCGGGAGGCCCTGGCGGCATGGCCGGGAGGCCTTCAGGTGGGCGGCGGCATGACGCCGGAAAACGCGGAGGAATGGATTTCCTCCGGGGCCAGCCATGTGATTGTTACTTCCTGCCTGTTTGATGCGGAGGGAACGCTGCGGATGGACAGGCTGAAGGATCTTGTTTCCGCAGTGGGCGCGGAACGGCTGGTGCTGGATTTGAGCTGCCGCAGGGTTCAGGGAGGCTGGGCCGTGGCCATGAACCGGTGGCAGACTTTGACGGAACTCCGGGTAACGGCGGAGACGCTGGATGTTCTGGCGGAATATTGCGCGGAGTTTCTTATTCATGCGGCGGATGTGGAAGGGCTCTGCACCGGCATTGACCGGGAACTGGTGGAAATGCTGGGAAACTGGCGCCGCCTGCCCATGACATATGCCGGAGGCATCAGCCGTATTCAGGATTTTGACGAGATAGACGCCCTGAGCGGCGGCGCGATGGACGCCACGGCGGGGAGCGCTTTGGATTTGTTTGGCGGCGGTTTAATCAGGTATGGGGATCTGGTGGCCAGGCAGCACGGGAAGTCCGGCATGGAAACGGTATGAAACTGGCTCTGAAAGTTATTCCCAATGCGAAGAAGAGCGAGGCCGTGGGATGGGAGGAAGATCCCCGTGCCGGACGCGTGCTGAAGCTGCGCATTGCCGCGCCTCCCGTGGAGGGAAAGGCGAACAAGGCCGTCATCCTGTTCCTGTCCGCCTGGCTGGACGTTCCCCGGTCCGCCGTCAGCCTGCTGCGCGGGGAATCCTCCCGGCTGAAAGTGGTGGAACTGCCGGACGGATGCGAGGGAAAACTTGCCCGGCTGCTTTCTGCGGAGGATATTTCCGGAGCTTAGGAAAGCCGGGCGGAAGGCAGGCATTTTCTTTATGCGTAGAAGGGTTGCATCAGGCGCGGTCCATTACGCGTCAAACGTCATCCATGTCTTAGCAGGCCGTTGACGCATCCGGTAAAAAGAATTTACATTGCCCGCATGAGCGACGAAGAGAAAGAGAAAAACGCGGAAGCGGAAGAGCTGGAGGTGCAGGAACAGGTGCAGGATGCTCCTGCCGAGGAGAAGGTGGCGGAACCTTCCCTGGAAGAGGAATTGCTTAAATGGCGGGATACCGCCATGCGCACTGCTGCGGAATATGATAACTACCGCAAGCGCATGGTGAAGGAAAAGGAGGAATGCGCCAAGTTCGCCAATCAGCGCCTGCTGGAAGAACTTCTACCCGTCATTGATAATTTTGAAATGGGCATGGCCGCCGCCAGCGCAGATGCCTCCTCCATGATTTACATCGGCATGAGCATGGTGAAGAAGCAGCTGGACGAATTTTCGCCGGCAATGGCGTGAGCGCCGTGGAGCCTGTGGTGGGAAGCATGTTTGACCACGCCACGGAGGAAGCTCTTCAGCGGGAACCCTCCGACCAGCCGGAAGGCACCGTTCTGCGCGTTATCCGCAAGGGGTATATGCTGAAAGACAGGCTTCTGCGCCCGGCGAACGTGGTTGTCGCCCATACCCGGACCCCGAACCGCAAGTCTGACCGTTTTTTAACATTCACGCCACATGGCTAAAAAAAAAGATTATTACGAAATTCTCGGCGTTTCCAAGGACGCTACTGACGATGAGATTAAGAAGGCCTATCGCAAGCTGGCCTTAAAGTACCATCCGGACCGCAACCCGGACGACCCGTCCGCAGAAGAAAAGTTCAAGGAGCTGGAGAGGCCTATGAGGTGCTTTCCGATGCGGACAAGAGGGCTGCCTACGACCGCTTCGGCCATGCCGCCTTTGAACAGGGCGGTCCTGCTGCGGGCGGCGGTTATGCCGGGGAGGGTTCCAGGATCCGATGGATATTTTCGCCCAGATGTTTTCCGGAATGGGCGGTTTTGCGGATATGTTCGGAGGCGCCGGCCGCGGCGGCCAGAAAAGGTCCACCAAGAGACCCGGTTCCGATTTGCGCTATGATTTGGACATCACGCTGGAAGAGGCTGCGAAGGGATGCACCAAGAAGCTTGAGATTGAGCGTCTGGTGACTTGCAAGACCTGCCACGGTACCGGGGCCAGGGATGGAAAGGAAGCGTTCAAGTCCTGTCCTACCTGCCAGGGGCGCGGCATCATTACCCAGCAGAGCGGCTTTTTTCGTCCAGCAGTCCAGCTGCCCCACCTGCCACGGCACCGGGGAAATCATCTCGGACCCATGCCCCGTCTGCCGCGGGGAAGGGCGCGTCAGGGAGGATTCCCACATCACCATCCGTATTCCTGCGGGCGTTGCCACGGGCAGCCAGCTCCGCATCGCCGGGGAAGGGGATGCCGGGGTGCATGGCGGCCCCTACCGGGGACCTGCACGTGTTTATTGACGTAAAACCTCACGATATTTTCCAGAGGGAAGGCAACGACCTGAGCTGCACGGTTCCGGTTCCGCTTTCCTGGCCGTCTCCGGCGGCAGGTTGAAGGTTCCCACGCTGGAAGGCGCGGCCACCATCAAGCTGCCGGAAGGAACGCAGAACGGCATGATCTTCCGTCTGCGCGGCAAGGGGTAAAAGGCCCTTCGCGGTTCGGACGTGGGGACATGCTGGTGGAAGTGGAGGTGGAAATCCCCACCCAGCTCACCAAGGACCAGATGGACAAGCTGAACGCCTTTGCCTCTGCCCTGGATGAAAATCGGAACCAGCCGGCCTGCGTGGCGTTTGCCGACAAGGCGGCGCGCTACCTGAAGAACAAGTAAGGTCCGTTTCCCTTTTTTCACGCATGGCTCGCTTTTACCTCCCGGCTTCCGAATGGGCTGCTCCCGCCTGGGAGCTGCGAGGGGATGAAGCGCACCATGCCGCCAAGGTTCTGCGCCTGCAGCAGGGTGACTCCTGCATCGTGTTTGACGGTTGCGGCCGTGCGGCCCACGCTGTGGTGGCGGAACCTCCGCGCAGCTCCGGCGTGCTGCTGGTTCCGGGGAGGAATGCCCTCCTTCTCCCCGTGGCCCATTTGACGCTGTGCCAGGCTGTTCCCAAGGGGGCCAACATGGATCTCATTATCCAAAAGTCTGTGGAACTGGGGGTTTCTGCTATTGTTCCGCTCGTGACGGACCGCACGATCGTGCGCCTGAATGCCCGGGAGGCTGAGGCCAAAAGGCAGAAATGGCAGCGCATCGCCTTGGAGGCCTGCAAGCAGTGCGGCCAGAACACGCTGCCGAAAGTGGCGCTTCCCGTTCCCTTTGCGGAATGGCTGCGCGGAGAATTCCGGAAGGACTGAATATTATCGCCTCTCTGGCGCCCGGAGTGCGGCCGGTCAGGGAAGTGCTGGAGGCCGCTCGTTCCCGTTCCGTCCGTCACGCTTCTCTGCTGGTGGGGCCGGAGGGGATTTTACGGACCGGGAGACGGCCATGGCGTTGGAAGCGGGGTTTGTTCCCCGTCACGCTTGGCCCTATCGTTCTCCGGGTGGAGACGGCCGCCTTTTCGGCCTGGCCGCCATGCGGTACGCCCTGGACTGAGTTTTTTCATACGCATTCCCATGTTTAAAAATATCATTTTCGACTGGTCCGGCACCCTGGTGGACGACTTGGCCCTGACGTTGGACGCCTCCAACTACGTCTTTTCCCAATACGGGAAACCCTGCATGAACAGGGATGAATTTCGCGCGGAATTCAGCTTCCCTATCCGGACTATTATGCCCGGGTGCTGCCCCACGCGGATCTGGATGAACTGGAAGACCATTTCCGGTACGCCTTCCGCGTTTCCAATGCTCCGGTGGAAGTGCTGCCGAATGCCCGGGAATTCCTGGGTTCTGCCGCGCGCGCGGCGTGCGCTGCTTTATTCTTACCAGCGTGGACGCCAAGGAGTTTGATACCCAATGCAGGGGAGCTGGGCATGATGGAATATTTTGAAGCCATTCATGCGGGCATCCGCCATAAGGATGCCCACATTCATACCCTGCTGGCCCAGCATGGGCTGCATGCCCATGAAACCGCATTTATCGGGGACATGCAGCATGATGTGAAACGGCCCATCACGCAGGCATCACATCCATTGCCGTCCTGACCGGCTATAATGACGCTGCGCAGCTTTCAAGGCCAAACCGGACATGATTGTTCCGGACCTGCTTGTTCTGCGCACGCTGATGCGCCGTTACGCGCTCCCTTCCGATACGCAGGATTCCATTAACATCAACGGTCTTGAACTGGATACCTTCATCGGCGTTCCGGACGAGGAGCGCGCTTCCATGCAGACCCTGAAAGCGGACATCACTTTTTATCCGGAGGAGGCCTTGTCCGGACTGAACGATGATTTTTCCAGAACCGTCTGTTATGATTCCATGGCCCGTGCGCTCCGGGCGGAGGCCATGGCGCGTCCACGCAAGCTGGTGGAAACGCTGGCGGAGGATATGGGAAAGGTTTGCCTGAAGGAATTCGGCGCGCGGCACGTGGTTGTTACCCTGCGCAAGTTTATTCTGCCGCGGACGGACAGCGTTTCCGTAACGGTGCATGTTTCCCGGCACCGGTAAGAAAGAGGTTTTCTACCGGATGTCCACCGCCTTTTCCTCAGGGATTTTCTTCCCGTCTTTGGTGAAAGTGTTTTCTCCGCCTTGACGTCACCGGTATGGCGAATGCGGATGGCGGTTCCGTTCTTGAGGTCAAACGTGTTTCCGGTAATGGTGATGTTCCGGTGAACGTCCCTTCCGGCCGTGGAGCGTGCGGCACGATCTGGATGACGGCTTCTCCGCATTGGATAAAGGTATTGCGGGAAATGGTCATGTTCCTGACCACGCCGGATTCATACCAGCCGGAGGCGTCATCTTCCACCAGGATGGCGGGCATGCCCGTTTTTTTCAAACCGGCACCGTTCAACCAGCACCGGCTTCCTAGTGGTGAGCAGGAAGCCCCTGGTGGGAATGTGGCGGCATACCGTATTGCTGATGTGGACAGACGGCGTCCATGTGACGTTTTCCACAACATCGTCAGGCTGGATGTTCCCGGGATTGGGATGTTGCAATGTAAGTTCTATTTCCTTTTCATTGAGTTGGTTGACGCCGGAAACGGTATTGGATGCATAAGGCACCAGCGTGTTGCTGGAAACATAATCGATCCGGTCTCCTGGGGCAAAGGCGTCAAAGCCGAAGGTCTGGGGATGCATGAACCGGACGGTGATTTTTGTTGGGGGCCGGCCTGCCTACAATGCGCAAGTGGGTGCCATGAACATTAACGGCGTCGTCATGGGAGGCTCCCAGCACGCAATCCTTGACGATGATTTTTCCCCGGCATCCGGAAAAGTGCAGATTATCCGCCCAGGAGGAATTGGTGCGGAGGGAACGGGGGCGCGGGGCTATTTTCAAGTGGCTGAACATGATGTTCTCGCAGAACTGGGAAACGACGCCCATGCCGTGCATATAGTAAATATGGCAGTTATTCCAGAGGATGTTTTTGCTTCTGTATTGAAAGAAGCCGCAGCAGTCCCTCCGGGTATTGCGGTTTTGGTAGGATTGGCCCGGTTTCATGGTTGGTGAGCCTTCCTTGAACGTAATGCTGATTTTTCCGGGAGACAATTCTCTGATGACTGTTTTCCCGGGGTCGAAACGGCCCTGGAAAGTGCCGGAGGCGGAATCGAAAATTTTGGAATACCCTCCCATGCGGAATTCCCAGCCGGGTCCGTGCCAGGTCAGGTTTCCATCCTTCACTGTGTACAGGATTCCGTCCGGAATAGTTGCTTTCATGGTATCCCCTTCAACTTCCGTGACCAGAAATTCCCCCATGGTCGGATGCAGGTAATCAAACCCCAGGCCGTTCAGGGAAACGTTTTCCGCATGTTCCATGCAGACAAAGATGGCTTTTCCTTCCAGCAGGATGTCGGTGGCTCCCGGCTTTCCCTCCAGGCGTATGTTTTTGGCTTCCATCAGGCGGATAGCCATGGCCTTGGGCTCGTTGGGTGCATCGTTGGTGTTGGAAATCTGCGGTTTTCCGGTCATCAGGGCACCGTGTTTGAAGATATGCCTGCCGGGCATGAACCGGATGGTGACCGGGGCCTGTTTGGAACCTTCCCCATCAGCGCCAGGGAGACGGCATGTTCCCCGGATGGATGACGAGCGTATCTCCCCGCGCCATGATGAGACGGTTGGCCGGCGCCATGCTTTTCCACGCCGTGGATGGGGCCGTTCCCGGATTGCCGTCATTTCCCTTGTCCGGGTCTATATGCCAGACATGGTTTCCTGCGGATTGCGTGCGCTCCGTCCGTTCCGGATAATCCGCTGCCGGGCATGGCCCTGTCAACATTGCGAGAATAAAAAGCAGGGAGGCCACGGGGTTTTGCATGCTGCAACTCCTACAGGAACACGGTTTTCGGGACAAGGATAATTCTTGCAGGGCCGGGGAAAAAGCCGCAGCTTTTCCATGGCTCACTTGGGAGGCCCCTGTTTTTCATCCTTTCTGCCGGGGCGGGAAAGAAAGCCTACCAGCTTGTCATAATACGCTTTGGATTTGTCGTAGTAGGATTGAGGGTCAATATCCAGTTTGGTGCGGAACAGGAGCCAGAGCTTGTGGAAGGTGTTGACGCGGTAGCGGATGTCGAAAATACGGAAGCCGCTCGCCTTCATTTTGTCCAGAATGGTATGGTAAATGAGTGCCATGGCCTGCGCCGGAATAAGGGCGGCTTTGTCTTCCGGGCTGAGAAGGTTGTATTCCCTCTCCGCTTCCGCAAAGAAAGTTTCCGCCAGATCCGCTTCATATTTCAGCAGCTCCTGAAGCCGGGGGAATACACCCTGCAGCGCAGGTCTTCCAGGGTGTATCCAAAGCGGTCCATATCCTCCTTGGGCAAATAAATGCGGTTGGACTTGCCGCAGTCTTCCGCCACGTCCCGGATGATGTTCACCATTTGAAGGGCATGCCCCAGGGCAATGGCGTACGGATAGGAGGCTTCTCCCGCCCCCCATGATGCGGGCGGAGGTGAGGCCCACGCAGCAGGCTACGCAGTAGGTGTAGTCCAGCAGTTCATCGCGGCTGCGGGGCTGCTGCTGGCAGATGTCCGAACGGCAGCCTTCAATCAGGTGCAGCATGGGAGTGGTGTCCAGCTCCAAATCCTGGATGAGGGCTATGATGTCCTCCTCCAGTTCCGTCAGTTCCAGGCCTTCTCCGCCGTTGATGACCTCCACCCAGCGGTGCAATGCGTCGTGGCGTTCGCGGGGAGTCATGCCCGGTTCGTCCACGATATCGTCCACCGTGCGGCAGAAAGCGTAAAATTCCGCCATATGGCGGCGTTCTTCTTCAGGAAGATCAATGAGGGCAAAGGCCAGGTTGGACTTGGCCTTGCTGGTGATGGTTTGGGCTTGAGTCATGTCTTGACGGAAAAACGTGCCTGCGAAAAGGATAAAAATCATGGAATAAGGCCCCAGTGGGAAGAAAAGCGCCACAGGCAGAAGCTGGCGGGGCCTACGATGTTGTACTGGCGGACGGGGCCCCAGTACCGGGAATCAAAGGGAATTTTCGCGGGTGGAATTGTCCCCAGCGCCACGTATTCACGCAGATAGGGGCGTTTGCTGTCGTTGGACAGATGAACGGTTCCCCTTCCGTGATGTAAGCTCTGCCGTCCAGCAGGCTCAGGGGGGCGGGAAGGGCCACGTAGCCGCAGGGCTGGTAGGGGGCTTGCCGGAAGCGACCCTCTGGATAGTCCATTCCGTGGCTGGTTTCCCATTGACGATTAGCTGGGAGTCCTGAATGGAGAGGGTATCTCCCGGAATGCCGCAGAGGCGTTTGACGTAGTGGGTTCCTCCTTCCTGGCCGGTGCTGCTTCCCTTATTGGCGATGCCTTCGATGCCGCGTGTATCAAAGACGAAGACTTCCCCGCGCTCCGGCTTGCGGAAGTGGTAGGCCATCTTGTTCACCACGATCAGGTCACCGGCGTCAAAGCGGGCGTTCACGATCGTGTCTCCCGGCAGGTAGCTTCTGAACGGGGTGTGCCGTTCGGCTTCAAAGCGCGGTTCCTGATTGAGGAAGTAGCGGCGCGTTTCCGCCTCCGCCGCCGGAATTTCCAGCTTGGAGCCGTCGTCGAAAATCACGTTGGTTACCGTGAGCAGGAGACACTTGGTGGCAGGTTCGAAACGGACGATTTTCTTTTCCTTGGAGGCCGTTTCGTGCACATAGGAGCCGCCGTACAGGATCATGTCCCCGATTTTCTGCATCAGGGTGGGATCCCCTTCCTGGGGAAGGGCGCGGATTCCGTTCAGGGAGGGCTGCATGGAACCGGTCGGGATGCGGAAGGGCTGGACTACATAACAGCGCAGGCCCAGGAAAATGGCCAGAATCACGAACAGAACTTCCACGTTTTCCGCCAGGGCGGAAGGAATCGCTCCGGGGATGGATTCCAGCGTGGATTCCAGTTTGGCGGTAATGGTTTCCGCCTGCTGCCTGTCACCCCGGTAAAGGGCCGTTTTCAGCAGGTTGCGGTTTTCTTCAAACTCCGCCAGGCGCTCGGGCGGCAAAAGGTCGCGGTTGTAATTGACGTAGCGGCGCACCGCCTTCAGGGCCATGCGGCCTTTCCTGCGCCATTTGGGCGTGAACCAGGCCAGAGGATGATCCAGAAGAAACACCAGAACGGCGTTTGCAGCCGGAAAGCAATCGTAAAGGGCAGCTAGGATGGACTTGTGCGGGCTATTCATGAAGTACGGCATTCATGATGCCCCGTCCGGAGGCGTCATGGAAGTTTATTTTACGTTACGGAAGCCCCATTTTTCCAGGATTCAGCAAATTTTTTTGGGTCCAAGGCGGATTTGACCAGTTCGTGCAGGTGGTAGGCGCCTTCCCCACGGCTTTCCGGAACCATTTGGCCTTCGCCAGGCCGATGCCGTGTTCCCCGGTAATGGCGCCTCCGTGTGCCAGCACCCAGTGGAACAGCCTGTCCACACAGGCGTCCGCCAGGGCTTTCTTCTCTGGATTCGCATAATCGTCCACCATGATGTTGGTATGGATGTTGCCGTCCCCGGAATGGCCGAAACACGCGATGTCCAGCCCTGTTTCCCGGTTCAGGGCCTCGCAGAATTCCCACCAGGGCCACCAGGCGCGACCTGGGGATGACGATGTCTTCGTTGAGCTTGGTCATTCCGGTTGCTTTCAGGCTGTAGGAAAAATTCCCGGCGGAGTTGCCAGATGGCTTCCGCCTCCGCTTCCGTGTCTGCGCGCAGAATTCCGGTCGCACCGCATTCTTCCAGCAGGGTGCATAGGGAATCCAGTTCCTCCCGCACGGCGGGCCGCCTGCCGTCCACTTCCACAATCAGGTGGCCGCGGCAGCCGGAAGGCAGGGCGCTGTCCCCAGATAGTTCCGGGCGGCGCGGAGAGTGAAACTGTCCGTTATTTCCAGGGCGGAGGGCAGGTGCCCGCTGTTCAGGATGCGCTGCACGGCGGCAGCGGCCAGCGGGAATTGCGGGAAGCCGGCGCTGAGCGCGCCGAATGCTTCCGGGTGGGGGATGAGCCTCAAAACGGCCCGGGTGATGATGCCCAGCATTCCTTCCGAACCGATAAAAAGGTCCCCGATATCGAACCCCGTCTTGTTTTTATGGGTGCGTCCGCCGCATTCCACTACCTCTCCGCTGGCAAGCACCACGGTCAGCCCCAGCACGTAAGCTCTGGTGACTCCATATTTCAGGCATCTGGGGCCGCCTGCGTTCGTGGCGATGTTTCCTCCGATGCTGCATTCCTTTCTGGAGGCCGGGTCCGGCGGGTAGAACCATCCCAGAGCACGGGCCTCCCGCTGGAGATCCGCTGTGATAACCGGGTTCCACCACGGCAACGCCGTCTTCCGGGGATATCTCCAGGATACGGTTCATCCGTTCCAGGGAAAGGCTGATGCCTCCGCGCACGGGAACGCACCCTCCTACGTATCCCACCCCCGCCGCCGCGGGCCGTGACGGGGATGTTCATGGAGGATGCGTAGCGCAGCAACAGGGAGACGTCCTCCGTACTTTCCGGGAAAACGACTGCCTCCGGCAGCACGGAGGCGTACCATTTGTCCCCGGCGTGCGCCGCCAGCACATCCGGGGCTCCGGAAACTTTTCCAGACCCCAGAATGCGGGAAATGTCTTCTTTCAAAGACATGGATTATTTGAGAATGGGGGTGCAGAAGCAGTCCGGGCGGTGGAAATCCGGATTGCCGGAAAGGTCGTCCGCCGTAGTCAGGAAAATCTGGTCCGGAGTATCCAGGATGAACGTGGCTGCCAGCTTGCAGTCGCGGATGTCCACGCCGCGCAGTTCGTTCAGCGGAATCCGGGCCATGGCGCACCATCCCTCGTCCGTCAGAATGCACTTGGTATCCACGGCCAGCGGAGCGGGGATGTCCTCATTGGCGCGGCGGGTATCGGAAAAGGCGCAGGCCCACCATGCGCCGTTGGGCGCAAGGTTGAATTCCCAGTAATTGGTGCCGTCTCCCGCGGCCATGAACCATTCCGCCAAGTCGTACCGCCATAGTTCCGGCTGGAACTGGCCGGGACGGGCTTCCGGATGGATGGTGGCTGCCTTGCTGCGGGAAGCCAGAAACCACAGGAATTCTCCGTCCGTGGCGAAGGAGAATTCCGCACTTGGCTCCACATCATAGCCGAACCAGTCGTTGACGAGTTCTTGGCGGGGCAGGGAGGCAAGCTGGTCGAAGCTTCCGTTGAAGGCCCATTGGTGAATGATTACTTGCATACCACCACATTTGGACAGTTTTCAGGTTTTATCAAGCCAGAACGTCTTACAGGCTTGGATATTGACGTGATTTCTCCATCATGGGGGCCGTCATGCATTTTCAAAGGACGCTGAATCGGTTTTCCCGCGAAAACGTTCCCGGGTATCTGGCTGTGTTCATCGGCGGTTTCGGGGACATGTTTGCGGGTTGTTTGAGCCGTGTGGAGAAAGGATTTCCCGGTTTTTTTCCGGGTGTGGCGTACGCAACGGCTTATTACCACTGGGACGGAGGCGGCTGCGGCGTGTTTTTTTGACAGGTGCGGAAAAATAGCGGTGGAGCTGGAAGAGCTGAGACGGAGATATCCCGGGCTGCCTGTCGTGTTGATAGGACACAGCTACGGAGGCTCCTGCGCGGTGGAAGTAGCCAGGCGCCAGTCGGTTCAGGCTGCTCCTCTTTGCCTCCTGACGGTAGATGCCGTGGCGCGCAGGCAAAAGAGCGTGCGTCCGGCCTGTGTGGAATGGTGGGGGAACGCTTACCTGCGGGATGGCGGCGGCTTCATGGACGCGGTGCCCAGAATAGGCGGACGCTGGGGACATTGCGCCGGGGCTGATGCCAATCTTGCTTTTTCCGGCTACAGTCGTGACCGGGAGGGCCGCCTTTATTCTCACCGGCGTCCTGCGCCCATGCTTTATGAGCCGCCTGGGGAAGAAGCATGCAGCCTTTTTTCGCCGCTGCCTCCTGGCTGGAAAGAAATCTTCCGGACTGAACTGCCGGAGCCGTGCTACCAGTTCAGTTCATCCCACTTCACCAGTTGGGAAAGAAGTTGGCTGATAAGGCGTTCCGTCTGTTCCCTGGCTTTCTCTTCCGGCACTCTGATCTTGTCCCCGTACGTGGTGGAATGGAAATAGCACCAGCGTTGATCCATGCCGTGCAGAACCCTGTCTTTCATATCCATCAGGGTGCGGATCAAGTGGTCTTCCGTCATGTGGCGGTGGCCGATAAATACGTAATAATGCATACTGTCCAGAATGACAGGTTGCGGATGGTCCGGAGCGATGTTCTGCTGGGATTTCAGCTTGGTCATTCTGATGGTTCCGCGGCCTTCCACGGGAACATCCACCGTGGTCCCCGTCAGGTTAAAATGGCCCTGGGCCGGGAGGCAGCGTTCCGGACGGTGGATGGAGTTGTTTAAATCATGACCGGATTTCACGATGGAAACGCGGCACAGAACGGGTACGGTTTCCGTCGCATCCAGACTGATGGGGAGTTCCTGCACGTAATCCGCTTTGGAAAATTCCTGTATCCGGGGCCAGGATGCCCCGTTCCTGTTCGATTCCTGCCGGCGCGTGCCGTGCCAGCCGTACGGATTCATGCCTGTGGGGAGATCCATGCTGATGGAGGAGTCCTGCACTTCCCCCCTGCGCGGCATCAGGTAAGTGCCGCCGAGCATGACGGCCAGCAGAAAAGGGATGATGATAATTTTGAGCGTTTTAATATTCATGGCGGCGGAAACGCTTAATGGGACTTGTTCATTTTAACAACCAGCTTCTTGCGCTGTGACGGCTTCCAGATGAGCTCCCCGGCCAGCAGGGAGTGGACGGCTGCCAGGCCGAAAAGGCTGATGGGGAAAAAACAGCAGGCCGGACCAGTCATGCCAGGTTTTTGACGCAAACTCAGGATTTCCGTATTCCGCCATCACCACGATGCTGGTGATGCGGACACCGTTGCCGATGACGGCCAGGGGAATCGCGCTGAGGAAGAGCACGCATTTTTTCCAGAATTTCAAGTCGGACAGGTAGGCCCAGGCTGCGGACAGCATGAGCAGTGCCATCAGGGAACGCATGCCGCTGCACCCTCCTGCAATATTGAAGGCATCCCAGTGTCCGCCGGTAGAGCGGATATTGGTGCCCTGCAGATAGGTATCCACCCCGAAGATGCTTGCCCCCCAATGCCCCAGCTCCGTCGCGATGATTTGAAGTCCCACCGTAGCCTGCTGGAAGGAGGGCAGGGGGATACACAGCCAGAAAAAGAGCAGCGGGAAGGCGCACAGCCTGGCGGTCTGCGGTCCGGCCAGGTACCAGGCCCCGCCCAGTAAAATGGGGGAAGAGCGCCTACGGCCACGCGAGGCTGCCCCACGCGGAAGGAAAGCATCAGAAGCATGATCGCCGGGATGAAAAGAATCAGGCCGCGCCAGTCCATGCGTCTGGGTGCCTGGGCAATTTTCTTTCTGGCATGGTACAGCATGAAGACGATGATGGGCACCACCAGCCAGCCGTGTTCATAATCCGTTTGCTTGTTCCAGGAGGAAATGAGCCACTGGATGCTGTTTTCGTTTCCGAATGAACCGAATTCCGGGAATGCCAGATAGTTCAGTGCCAGCAGCAGCGTGCTCACGGCCAGGGCGGCGATCATGGGGGGCGGTCAGAAATCTCTCTTTGCCATCAGGTGCGGGGGAATCCATCATGGAGAAAAAATCAAATTGTGAGAATTAAGTATTGCGATTATGCGGACCTGTGTTCAGAATGCGTCCGCTTTTCAGTTTCCGGTATGAAGATTATCAGCGGTACAGCACACAGAGAACTTGCGGAGCGCATTGCGCAAAGCGTAGGCATTCAGTTGACGAACGTCACGGTGAATACTTTCCCCGATGGGGAAAGTTTTGTAAAGATAAATGAAAACATCCGGGGCAAGGATGTTTTCCTCATTCAGCCCACCTGCCCCCCACTAACCATAATATCATGGAATTGTGCGTGATGGTGGACGCCGCCCGCCGCGCCAGTGCCGGACGCATCACGGCTGTTGTTCCTTTCTTCGGGTATGCCCGCCAGGACCGCAGGACCAGCCCCGCGTTCCCATTACCGCCAAGCTGGTGGCCAATCTGCTGACGGCCGCCGGAGTGGACCGCGTGCTGACTATGGATCTCCATGCCGCCCAGATCCAGGGATTCTTTGATATTCCGGTGGATCACCTGTACGCCGCCCCCGTTTTAATCCGTCACCTGCGCGAACATTATGTTAAAGACCTCAAGAAACTGGTCGTCGTCTCCCCGGACGTGGGCGGCGTGAAAATGGCTCGCGCGTATTCCGACGCTCTGGGTGCGGAATTGGCCATTGTTGCCAAGCACCGCGTCAACGCCACCCATGTGGAAGCCATGAATGTCATTGGTGACGTGGAAGGGCGCGATGCCGTTCTGATTGACGACATGACGGAGACCGCCGGCACCCCTGTGCGCTGCCGCCAATATCCTGAAGGAACGGGGAGCTCAGCGCGTGTTCGCCTGCGTTTCTCATGGCGTGCTTGGGGACATGGCCCGCGAACGGATTTCCGGTTCCTGCATTGAACGCGTTCTTACCTCCGACACCGTTCCCATGGCCTATGGCCCCAAAGTGGACTGTGTCAGCGTGGGAGACCTGCTGGGCCATGCCGTGCAGCGCATACATGACGGAGAATCCGTATCATCATTATTTGACATTTAGACAATTTTAGTGCAGAGTCCTGCGCCCTGACCTGAGTACCGGTTTACGCGGGTTCGGAAATCCCGGCGGGGCCTCTGCCTGAACCCGATTAGGAAACATCATCAATCAACACTCAATATTGCCTCTATAAAACATGGCTACATCCCATTCCCTCAAGGCCGAAACGAGAGCCTGCGGCTCCGGTAATCTGAAGCAACTCCGCAGCCAGGGCCTGGTTCCCGGCGTGGTTTACGGTCCCGGTTTTGACAACGTCAATATCCAGGTTGACGCCCGTGAATTTGCCCGCATGCTGGCTTCCGCCGTTTCCGAACACATCCTCGTGGCCCTGGATATCAACGGCAAGATCGTGAAGGTTCTCCTTAAGGAAGTGCAGCACAACCCCATCACCAACGCCTGCCTGCATGTGGATTTTCAGGCTGTGACCGATACCACGGTCATCCATTCCATTGTTCCCGTCATTCTGGAAGGCGATTCCGCCGGCGTGGCCCTGGGCGGCGTTCTGGACCAGACCATTCACGAACTGGCGATTATCTGCCAGGTGAAGGATCTGCCGGAAGCCATTACCGCTGACATTTCCGGTTTGAAACTGGGTGAAAGCCTGCGCATTGCCGATCTCAAACTCCCCTCCGGCGTAACCACGGAACTGGCCGGGGATGTGATTGTGGCTATTGTGGAAGCTCCCCGTGTTTCCGGCGAGGAAGCGGCTCCGGCTGCTGAAGAAGCTGTTGCCGAGAAATAAGTTTGATACGCCTGTTTCTTCTTTTACCGGGTCCGGAGCCGTTTTTGCGGCTCCGGGCTTTTTTTTGTCGCCAACAGGGCATCTTTTGGTAAAGTGCAGGATACGTATTTGCCTGATCAATCTGGAAAAAGCCTTAGATTTATGAACAAGTCCCTCATATTGGTGTTGACCGCATTCGTTCCGCTTGCAGCTGCAGATGAAGTAAAACTCAAGGATGGAACCGTTTACAAAAATTGCACGGTAGAAGTGGAAACGCCGGAAAGCGTCAGCCTCCTGGTTCCCGTGTCCGGAGGTATCAAGGATTCCGTAACCGTGAAGAGGGATTTGATTGAATCCATCAGGAAGGCGACTCCTGATGAACTGGAGGCTGCCCGAATCGGCAAAATGTATGCCAAACCGGAAACCATGAATGCCGGGGATTTGGAAAAAGCCTTGGCGGACCTGGACAAGACCATCAAGAAGAATCCCAGGGGCTTGCCCATGACGCCGCCGTCAAGGCCAGGGCCAGAGTAGTGGTTTTGCTGGAGGAAAAGAAATTGACGGAGGAAGCCCAGGCCGCCCAGAATGCCAGGGAGGAGGCGGAAGTGACCGTGCGCACCAAATACGACCATGAGGCCAATAAGCTGTTGAAGCGCTTCAAGGCGCTTGCCGTGCGCAATCCCTACCAGGCCATGGCTGTGTACGACCGCCTGCGTGACGGTTATCGGTTCCGCCGCCCTGGCGGATGCCTATCCGGATGCCGCCAGAATCGCCGGACAGCTCAACCGTAAGCTGGAGGTCATGATCGCCGCCAAGGAAAAGTCCTTGGAGAAGGAACGTGAAGCCCTGAGAAAGGAGGAAGAGAAGCGCCGGGGAAATCCCAAACTGACCAAGGAACAGCGCCAGGTGTTGATGGATGCTTTCCAGAAAAAGGCAGACTGCCATCCGGGAACGTGAAAACCAGCTCACGGAAGTGTACCGGGCTTTGCGCAAGAAGGTCAAGGAACGCGGGGACCGGTGGTTTGAACCTACGGCAGGTTCTTTGGAAGCCATGAGAGACCTTAAGCTGGTAGCCGCTACGGATGCGGAACGCTTAAAAAACAGGACCCGGAAAACGGAGCCGGTTCCGCTGCGCTGGAAAAGGCCTGGGATCTGTGTGACGAGAAAAAATTTGACGAGGCTATGGAGGTTCTGACGGAACTCCGGACCGCCCAGGTTCCCAGGGAATACTATGAGGAACTGACGGAAACGGTGCGCGTGGGGTTGCGGGAACAGCGCGCCCGTGAACGCGCCGAACGTGCGGAAGCGGCGCGCAAAGCCCGTGAAGACCGGGATAAGAAACGCCAGGAGGAAAGAGAGGCGGCCGCCAAGGCCAAAAAGAAATAATTCTGCCGTTTTCCGGAGAAAACGCTCCGGAGGAATATGGCGGAAATGGCGTTTACGGACGGGATGGATTAAGTATGTGTTGATTCCATCCTGCCCGTCAGGCTTTCCGGCCGTTGATTTCGCGCAATTCGTTGTCAGAGATTCCTGAGGTTTTTCTGTCGGAGCGGGGCCGGAGGCGTGTTCCTTTGACGGTCTGCATGTTTTTGCGGGGAGAAGAGGGCAAATCTTTCCCCATGCGATATTTCCTGCTTTCTTCCGCCGCGTCTTCAGTATAGAAGTGTTGCATGAGGAACGCTTCTTGCAAACGGGTCACGGGTGAAACGGACATCAGCATGGAACTGAACCTGGACGGCACGGGATGCGCCGCCGTCGCAACGGGGCATGCGTTTTTGACCATATGCTGGATTTACTGGCCCGCCATTCCCTGATGGACCTGACCCTTCAGGCCCGCGGAGACCTGGAAGTAGACGCCCACCACACGGTGGAGGATGTGGGAATCGTTCTGGGGAATGCATTAAAAATGCACTGGGGACAAAAAGGGCATTGTTCGCTACGGCTGTTCCTACCTGCCCATGGATGAAACTCTTACGCGCGTGGTGATGGATTTGAGCAACCGTCCGTATGTAGCTTTCCGTATTCCGGAAGGCGGTTTGCCGGATGCCCCCAACTTTCCGCTGACCCTTTGCGAGGAATTCTGCCGTGCGCTGGCCAATAACCTGCGTTGCAACCTGCATGTGGAAGTGCTTTACCGCAGGGATGGCCACCACATTGCGGAATCTGTCTTCAAGGGCATCGCCCACGCGTTGCGGCAGGCTGCGGCGATTGACCCCCGGGCCGCCGGGATGCTGCCTTCAACCAAGGGAATGCTGTAAAATACATGAAACTTGGCGTGATTGATTACGGTGCGGGCAATCTCCGCAGTGTGCTGAACACCTTTGAGGCCGCCGGCGTGACCGGTCATCTGGTGCGTACTCCGGAAGATGCGGCGGGCGTAACCCATTTGGTTCTTCCCGGCGTGGGCGCCTTCGGCGACTGTGCGGAAAAGCTGCGCCGCCAGAATCTGGTGCCCCTGGTCCGGGCATGGATAGAGCAGGACAGGCCTTTTCTGGGCATCTGCGTGGGCTATCAGGTTCTTTTTGAAAGCGGGGAAGAAAGCGGGCAGGTTCCCGGACTGGGCATCCTCAAAGGGGCGCGTGGTTCGGTTTTCAGAATCGGAACTCAAGGTGCCTCACATGGGGTGGAACAGCGTGGCTCTCACTGATCCCTCCGATCCCATCTGGAAAGGCATGGGGGAAGGAACCGTACTTTTATTTCGTGCATTCCTATTATCCCCAGCCGGAGGATAAATCCCTGATTGCCGCTTTCTGCACCTACGGCGTGCGTTTTGCTGTCGCTGTCAGGCGCGGCAATCTGGTCGCCACCCAGTTCCACCCGGAAAAAAGCCAGAAACTGGGCGTGAAACTGCTGAAAAACTTTATTTCCCTGTGAGCCGGAAATTGCCGGCTCACAGACTGACGGCTCTTTTTCTTCTGACAGCAGAAGGGCAGGAGGAATGATGAATCAAATGAAGCGTGATTCTCGAAAAGCAGCCTTATTAAAAAGACGCCGGGATTAATTCATTTAAGTTATTAGGACGGCGTTCCCCCGTAGAGCTCCATGAATCAGTTTTCCCCTGTATGGGGAAAGGAAAGTGGTCGGGACATGCGGAGCGGCCAATTGGCCTCTTATCGCCGGTTCTGATCAATATTGCTTTAGAGGCGGGGGAATATTGGTTGAGCCGGCAGCTTTTCCTCCAGAGGGGAAGGGAGGGGTACATAGAAAAAGAACCGCCCCTTCACGGGAGCAGTTCTTTTGGTGAAAAAGCAAGAGCGGAAACTTCGTCCGCCATGGGCCTGATTTAGCCGAGCACCTTGTAATACTGAAGGTGAATCTGGGGATTCAGGCGAAGGCGTTCGCGGATGGGCCTGATGGCGGAAGGTTCCGCAGAGAACGTAGGTCACATACTGCCCGGCGGAAAGGTGGTTGGATTCGTAGGCGAATTCGCGGCGGCCGGCGTTTTCCGTGGCGGTGATGTCGGCGCCTTCTTCCTTCATCGCGGCGGCTACGGTGCTGATCAACTCTTCAACGGGAGTTTCCGTACCCTTCATGTTGAATACGATAAGAGCTTCGTAATTTCTCATGGTCTTGTGATAATTAGAAATGTGTCGTGCGAACGGTGCGCACCTTGCGGGCAAGTAAGGTGCAATGATTGTCTTCAGAAAGCAAGCCTATTTTTACCTTGTTTCCGGGAACATGCCGTTTCCTGCGTTTTACTCTCCCCACGGCGCGGAAGAATTGTTCTGCATGGCGTTTCCTGCCGGCGGCCTTTGCTGTAGGAGAGACGATTCCGGCGTTCGCTTGGCGGGTGCCGTACGGAAAAGAGTGGACGCCGCAACTTAGGATATGAGCTTTTCCCGGGTAAAGGATTCCTTTTCCTGCAAAAAAAAGGGAGGAACTGGCGGGAGGCAGATCCCGCTGGAGCGGTTGCTGCCACGGGCTGAAAGGGCTTTGTTCCCCTCCGGAACAGCTTTGTCTTGCGCAGGGTATGGCGGGAAGAGCTCCGGAAAGAAGAAAAACGTTAACGCGTCTGCGCCATCTGTACGGCCAGCTGGAAAGCGTGGATGGTGCTGGATGGATTGGCCTTTCCGGTTCCCGCCAGGTTGAAGGCGGTACCATGGTCCGGGCTCAGCCGGGGGCGGGGAAGGCCCAGGGTGACGTTGACGGCGGTATGGAAGTCCACCAGCTTCAGCGGAATCAGCCCCTGGTCATGGTAAGGGGCCAGCACGGCGTCATAATTCCCTTCCACGGCATCCCGGTACACGCAGTCGGGACGGAAGGCCCGTCAAATGCGGCATCCGGATGGATCGCCCTCAGCCGTTCTACGGCCGGGGCAATGATGCTCCCGTCCTCATCGCCGAAAGCGCCGTGTTCCCCGGCGTGGGGTTCAGGGCTGCCAGGGCGATACGCGGGCGCATGATTCCCTTGCGGATGCAGAAGTCTTTCAGCAGGGTTCCAATGCGGACCAGTTCCTCCGTTTCCAGCAGGGAAGGCACGCTTTGGAGGGAAGTATGGATGGTTGCCAGCCCCACCGTCAACCGTTTCCCGGTCAGGCACATGGCGTAATTGTCCGTTTTCAGGCGTTCTGCAAAAAATTCCGTCTGCCCCGGCCAGCGGAAACCTGCCTCATGCAGGGTTTCCTTGCAGACAGGGGGCGGTGACGACAGCGTCAACCGTTCCTTCCCGCAGGGCATGGGCCGCCTGTTCCAGATGGTCGAAGGCGTGTTTGGCGGATTCCGCGTTAGGCCTGCCCAGGGAAGCTCCACTCTCTTGCCGATGAGGCGGTATTCCGCGTCTTCCGGGAGTTCTCCGGAGGCAAGCGCGGCGAAAATGACTTCAGGCCTATGCCCGACTGGTCGCCCAGCGTGTATCCAATGACCGGTTTCATAGTGCGGCAACAGGAGGGATTATAATTCCGCGGGTTCCGGCATTCCGGCAGCGGAAGCGGGAATTTCTTCCGCGGAGGAAATTGAGTTTTTCCCCGGAACAGCCTGCAGGGCTGCCGCCCGTTTTCCATGTTGATGACCTGTGTCGTTTTTTCCGGTTCGTCGGGGTTGCGGAGTTCGAATTCCAGGTGGGAGTTGGTGGACCAGTGGTAATAAATGGTGGCGCCGAGGGCTGCCAGCACCAGAATCAGGAGAATGGAACCGAAGAAGGAGCGCATGCCTCTACTGTGTGCCGGAGGAAAGGGGAATTCAAAAATTATCAAGACCGCCTGCGTGGGCGGGCAAACGCCGTTAACTGCCGTGTATCTTCATTTCCTGAAAGAGGAAGGAAGCGTAAGTAAAAAAGAGGCAGCCCGGCATGAGAAGATCCAGGACAGTTCAGGACAGGATTTTTCATCGCGAGGAACAGGAGCATGAGCAGGATGGCAAAGCCGATGATTCTGCCCGCCATGCTGTCGTCTTTCCCGTCCTGGATGCACATCGGGCAGTTTTCCGGGCCGTTCATGCCGCTGCATCCCATGCCGCACGCGCCGCAGGAAAATCCGCCTCCCGCTCCTGTACTCGGTCTTGGAGAAGGAGTTCCAGCTCGTGCACGGAAGGTTCCACGCCATAGACGACGATTTCCCCGTCAATGGCGAGTGCGGGAAGCGGCGTCCCAATTTGTTCCGGAACGGTCTCTTCAGCCTGCACCTCCGGATTGACACCCAGATGGGCCAATGCCTGGAGGGGTATTGGCGCGCAGGGTGTTTCCCGGTAGGCCCGGCTGTAAAAAGCTGAATCCTGGTCATGGAGCTGGGTATGTCAGGAACGCTTCCGTTTGGGAAGACTCTTCTTCCAACAAATAGGACGGGCCCCAAAGGTCAATGCGTTTTTCCGTGTCATGACATATAAGTGTTGTACGGAAAACATTTTAGACTTTTCAAATGAGGAGGGGAACGGGCACTATCCCGCCGGTCCCGCCATGAAAAAGCTATCTCTATTCCTTTTGACCCTGGCCTGTGTATTCCAGTTTTCCGCCCAGGCACAGGAACGGCCCAGTTATATTGCCATTGAGGCCAATTCCGGCAAGCTTCTTTTCAGTTCCAACGCAGAAGAAAAAGGCCCGTGGCCAGTCTTTCCCAAGTAGCCACCGCCATGGTGGCTTTGGACTGGGTGGCCCGCACGCGGTTGCCTCTGGATACTTTCATTGCCGTGCCTCAGGAAGCGTTCGGCCTCCGTGCGGGCAATCCCATGGATCTCCAGCCGGGAGACCGCCTGACGCTCCGGGACGCTTTGTATTCCACCCTGCTGGGTTCGGACAATGTTTCCGCCCTGACTGTTGCCTCCTTTGTGGGGCGTGACCTGGTGTCCCGCCGGGGCGGCGGCGCCCCCATTGCCGCTTTGTGGCGGAAATGAACAATTTGGCCCGTTCCCTGAGGATGGCCAAAACGCACTTTACCGCTCCCCACGGGCTGGACGCCGGCAACTCCGTTTCCACTTCCTGCGCGCTGGATATGGGCTTGTTGGGCGTTTACAGCATGCAAAATCAGGCTTTTGCTACATTGTTTCCCAGGCGAGCCGGCGCATTGAAGTGCAGTCCCAGACCAAGGGCAGGACGATGTATGATATTTCCAACAACAACAGGCTCATGAGCGCTTCCGGCGTGGACGGCATCAAGGCGGGCACTTCCCGCGCCCCCGGCCCCTGCCTGCTGCTCAGCGTGACGCGCAACGCTATTTCCCGCCGGAGCCCCCAAACGGGGACGGAGGTGATTTATCCGCAGCGCATGATTATTGCGGTGCTTGGTTCTGCGAGCCGCTATTCCCTCGCCAGCGAGATGATGAACACTGGCTGGCGCGTTTGGGAAAACTGGCAGGCTTCCGGCATGGACATGAAGGACCCCAAAGGAATTTGTCCAGCTTCCTGTGAAATCTGCTCCACAAAGGAGATAGGAAGTAGACGGGGAAGGATTTTTTCTGCTATAAGGAACGCCGAATATGAACATCGGTGTTTTTGAATAGCGGGGTGACTCCCGGGTTGAATGCAGTTATTGAAGGTGTTGTGGGCGCGGCTTCCCGTCGCGGCTGGAACGTTGTGGGTTTTACGACGGTTTTGAAGGGCTTTTGTCCGAGGAAGGGGACGAACGGTTTGAATGGCTGACCCCTGCCGCCTGCCGCGGATTGCGAGCCAAGGGGGGCACCATTCTGGGAACCGTGAATAAAGGCAACTTTGCTATCAAGGTGGGCGTGGACCAAAGGGGGCGATTGAACCCGCGGTGCTGGAAAAAACGAAGGCTACTGTCCGCCGGCTGGGGCTGGATGCCCTGATCGTTGTGGGCGGAGACGGCTCCCAGTCCACGGCTCTTTTGCTTTCCGAGATAGGGCTCCCGTAGTTGGCGTGCCAAAACCATTGATAATGACCTGGGCGCAACCGATGTCACTTTTGGCTTCTACAGTGCGGTTTCCATTGTTTCCGAGTCTTTGGACCGTCTGGAAACCACCGCGAACGCGCACCAGCGCATGATGGTGGTGGAAGTGATGGGACGGCATGCGGGATGGATTGCCTTGGAAGGCGGCATCGCAGGGAGTGCTGATGTTATTCTTCTGCCGGAAATTCCTTTTTTCCCTTGAAAACGTGGTGGAATGCATCAAGGCGCGCAAGGCTGCCGGGCAGCGGGAAATCCTGGTAGTGGTATCTGAAGGGGCCCGTCTGGCGGACGAACTGGTATTGCTGGATGAAAAGACCCAGGGGGAAGTTCGCCTGGGAGGCATCGGCAAGGTGATTGCCAAGAAACTGGAAGAAGCTACTGGGATTGAAACTCGCTCCTGCGTGCTGGGCCATATCCAGCGCGGCGGTTCTCCCTGTTCCTATGACCGGATTCTGGGAACGCGGTTCGGCAGTTATGCCGTGGAACTGGTGAAAAGCGCCAGTTCAGCTGCATGGTTGCTCTCCGTGGGACGCAGATGACTGCCGTACCCATTGAGGAAGCTGTGAAAACCTTTGAAGCTGGTGGATCCCGATTGCCAGCTGGTGCGCACGGCCCGCGATTTAGGCGTATGCTTCGGGGACTGACGTTCTCCGTCTGAGTCACGGGAAATTGATTGTACCCGATAGGGTTTTGATTGCCTTTCAACCGTATCCTGGAATCAGGATACGGTCATTTTTTGCGGAAGCACGCCGTATTCATTGGGGCCTGGCGAGCTTTTTAAGAAGCATCATGGACAGGAAGAGGATGGAAAGCAAATCCATCAGGCTGGACACCATTCCCAGGTAGTCCAGATAGAGGGCCATATCTTCCGGTACCAGGCGCAGCAGGAAAATCAGCAGGAAAGTGACGATGAAAATAAGAATGGGAATCAGGATGAATTTTTTCCGCTCAGATTGCTGTCATGCAGGCGGCGCACGGCGACCGGCAGATTGAAGAGGATATTGAGCCCCGCCACGGCTGCCAGAAGCTCCAGGGAAAGCATGCTCAGCTCTCCGGATTGGTAGAAAAAGTAAAAGGTGGGATTGAAGCAGGAGTGAGCCAGCAGGATTAGAGCGTCTTGCGGATGGGCGGCATATAACAGGATTTGGAGGGAAGGAGAGACGTAAAAACCCGCCGGCTGGCTGTCAACGTCTATCATGCTGTAGCCCAGCGGAAGGAATAGGAGGACGGAAAGGAGGAAAAGGACCAAGGAATTCCGCCCGTGAGGCGCGCCCGGCCACCGTGGTCAGCTTCCGCAGGCTGATGAGCCAGTAAAGGTAAAACGGAGTCAATGGCTTTTTTTCAGTTCTTCGGCAGGGGAATCAGCCGGTTGGGGCTCCGGACGGCGGCTGTATTTGTTGCCGTCCGCCTTGCTTTCTCCCAGCGTCAGATAAAAAGATCAGATGCCCCAGCCCGAAGGGAATGAAAAGGGAAAAAAGCCAGAGTCCGCTCCTGCCAGTATCATGCAGGCGTCTGAACGCGGCTGATATGCTTGGGATGAATAACACCGCCCACAGGAGGATGGTTAAGGCGTCTCCGTAGATGCTCAGTCTTGTATCAGGGATGTGCAGCCAGTCCGTCAGGATATACCCGCCAGGGCTGGAATCAACGCCAGGAGGGAAGAGCCATGAACCACCAGATTCCGCACGGGAAGCGCAGCCCCGAAAGTCCGCATAATGACGAAAACCTTTTTTCCAGAAGGAGAGGGGAGAAGGGAGGGAAGATTCCTGCGTGGAGGTTGGAGGAACGGAGGAAACAGCAGGAGAAGCAGGAGAAGCAGGAGATTCCGGCATGGATGAGAAGGGGTTTCCGTTTAGACTCCCTGATGCCGGGGAATGCTCAATGCGTCTGTGCCCAGGACATGGAAATTTTCCTCCTGCAGCCGGTTCAGATCAGGACAATCGCCATCAGCAGCATTCCGGCGATGATGCCCATGATGGAAATGTGATGATGCCCCAGCGTTCCGCCATGGGCAGCAGTTCGTCAAAGGAGATGAAACCATGATGCCCGCGACGGAGGCAAAGAGAACCGCAAGTACGGTAGGTGTGAGGAAGTGGAACAGGAAGAACATGGCGATGGCTGCGCCCACCGGTTCAGCCAGACCGGAGAGAAAGGAATAAAGAGGGCCTTTTTACGGCTGCCTGTGCCGTAAAGAGGTACCGCCACGGCGATTCCTTCCGGAATGTTATGGACGGCTACGGCCAGGGCAATGGAGGTGCCCAAAGTCAGGGGGGAGTCCAATCCGGCGGCAAAGGTGGCGATTCCTTCCGGAAATTGTGGATGCCGATGGCCAGGGGCGAACAGAATGCCGGACCTTTTTAATTCGGGATGAGGAAAAATTCACCGCTGGCCTGTCCATGGATGTCTTCCGGGCCGCGCGCTTCGTGCGGGTTTTCGTCTTCCGGTACCAGGTAATCAATCAGAGCCGCCACGGCAATCCCTCCGAAGAAGGAAGCAATGGCGATCCAGGAACCTGCCGTATGGCCTTCGAACTCCATCAACCTGTGCTGGGCTTCTCCCAGCAGTTCCACCAGGGAGATATACACCATGACTCCGCCGGATAATCCCAGGGCAAAAGTAAGTGTCTTTGTATCCGTCCTTTTCATGAAGAAGGCGATGAAGCCTCCTATGCCGGTAGCAAGACCAGCCAGCGTGGTGAGCAGGAAGACAACGAGGATGTGGTCGGCGGAAAGGTCCATGCGTGCACCTGCCGGGCAGGGATGACCCCGGCAGTAAAGAAAGGGTTGTATTATTTCGCGGGAGCCGTGGGAACGATCATCTTCGTGGCCCGGATGGCACCGGGGGAGGGGGGGCTCTTCCCCGGCTTCAGAGGCCCCGTTCCTTCTTGATTTCAGGCAGCTTGTCCAGAAGTTTGCCGAACGCTTTTCCTTCAAAACTTTCCGGAAGGAGCGCGACGCCTTCTTTGAGAGGCTGTTCAATTCATTGACCCTGTTTTGCTGCATGAGCAGGTACACTTTTGCATGAGAACGGCTTGTTTTACTTCCGGAAGAAGCCCGTTCTTTTTTCAAGTAGCTGTCCATGATGGAAAGTGCTTCATCAGGATTTTGATCTGCCAGAATGTGGACGTTTTTCTTCCGGAACGTATCGGTCCATTCCAATTTCTGGGCATGGAGCAGATCGTCCCTGTGCAGTTTGGCGAGAATTCCGGAAGCGTCCTGCGGATCCAGTTTTTCCAGTTCTGCCAGAGCCGGTTTGTAGAAAGTGCGGATGCTGGATTGGGGAACCGTTTTCAGCAATTGAACCAGCGTGTCCCGCCGCTGCTGGTCAGTGAGTTTTTCCGCCAGCTTGTTTGTCAGGGACTGCTGCGTGTTGAGTGCTTCCGCCGCTTTTTTGTATCCTGCATGACCTGGGCAGGATTGGCGTAACCTTACGACGGTGTGGACAGGCCGCCCCTGGGCATCTGCAAACACCAGCGTGGGGAATCCGGTGATGCCGTAGGATTTTTTATAGGTTTCCAGAGAAGTTTTTTGTCTGCGCGTCCTGCTGCTTTTTTACGTGGGTAGTCCAGTTCCACGGGAATAAAGGAACGGGAAATGGCTGTCTGGATTTCGGGAAGGGAAAGAGCCTGCTTTTTCTGCATGATGCAGGCTCCGCACCAGTCGGAACCGGTGAATCTCCAGCATTACTCCCTTATTCTGAGCGGCGGCTTGCTGCATGGCTTCCGCAGGGCTGGTACTCCATGTTTCGGAGGCGCCGGCACTCCAGGCGAGGAGTATGGCTGCGAGGGGATGTATGATTGTTTTCATGGCAGGAATGTCATTATTGCATGGGGGAAGCGGAGAATGGGCGGGGAAACCCACATGTTTCCGGAAGAGGAGCTGCCGGAATCTCCGGTGTGGGTGGGTGTTTCAATTTTCGGTTTTCCGGCGGGCGGATCCAGATCTTCCACCACCACTTTCTTTTTTTGGCGGGCTGGGGCACGGGGGCGGCAGCCGGGGCCGGTGAGGGCTCCCTGCGGATAACAGGGGGCTTTGAGGGATGCGTCCGTCTGGTTCATGGCCGTAATATTCAGCGGGTCGCCGTAAGGCCAGCATTTCCCGGATGTCGTCGGGAAGATCTCCGGCAGGAATGGAGGTGCTTCCCTGTTCGTGCATGATGCGCACGAATTCATTTTCCACGCGGGTGATTTCCACATTCAAATAAGTTTTGCCTGAATGGGATGTCCTCAGAATGTCGAACTTGCGGCCGCGTGCCTTGGCTCTGGCGTGTTGGCGGTAGCGTTCGAAGTAGAGAGCGGATTTCTCCCCGGATGCCGGCTACGCGCATTTCTCTTTCTCAATGGATTTTTTGCGTCTCTTCCAGGTCGGAGGCCGTATGTTCAAAAGATATCCAAAGGCTGAGCAGCTGTTCTGGGAGCGGTCCTGTTCCGTATTTCCCTGAGCTGTTCCTGCTTCTTCAGTAGCTGGGCATGATTGTCCTCCAAAGCTTCCCGCGCATCTTTGACGGGGTCCGGAAGCTGGGAAAATTTTTTTTTTCATAAACAATGTAGCCGGCACTGATGACGATAAGGGCGAACAGCCCCAGGCAGAGATTCCAGAAAAGAGCGTCTCCCTGGCTTTCCGTTCGGAATTCTCCTGCCGGGCGGATTCTTCTTCCGCGGCGTGTTCGAGACGACGTCCAGGGAGGTTTTCAGACGTTTTTAGCTGCGGGAGCAGGAGTTTTCATCCTTGTGTTCTCCTCCGTTCTCCTTCGGAGCGAAGCGGGTTTTCGTCTTCCGCAGGGGGGAGTTTCGCCGGACGGCTGTCTGGGAGCGGGGCGTCGGTCATGGGATGCGCGGGAATGGAGGTTAGTCTACCGGGTGGGTTTGTTTGAATTCAGCCAGTTTGGCCGCATACGCATTATATTGATATTGCAGGGCATGGAATTCCTGCTTGCGCTGCGCCAGCGTTTTGCGCATGTCTTCAATGTCAAAAGCACAGGTGCTCAAAGTCGCGGCGTTTGGAGGCAGGACATCTATATCCTTCACCGTGAAGGGCGTCGTGATTCTTCCCGGGTTGGAAAGCCTTTTCTGAAGATTGTAATTAACGCGGGCGTCGTGGGATTCCGCCTGGCTTATTTCCTGTTCCGTCTGGGCCAGTGCGTTTTTCATTTGCTGGAGCTGGGCCTGGAGCTGCTGGTGTTCCTGGGATGAATTGCCCGTCAGGAAGGAGGTCAGGGCTTCATTCGTACTGCTGTCGCACGAAGTAAGGGCCAGCGTGAGGGCCAATGCCGGACAGGTACGCCTGGTGAATCTCACGATGTTGAACATGCCGGAGATTATGAACCTTAACGGAGGGGAAAGTCAAACTGTTCATGCGCCCTCCGGAACAATGATTTTTCTCGCATAAAACGCGTATGCGGCTACAATGCCCGCGGCATGATGCAATTATCGGAGATTGGAGGCCATCTGACGGCCAGAACGGGTATTGATGATTTGATGGAGGATTTATTCAAGGCCCTCCATTCGGGAGACGCAGGCTTGTGCCAGTTGAACGGCGGGAGCCCCGCCGTTATTCCTGAAGTGACGGAACTTTGGCGACGCAGCATGGAGGAACTGGTGCGAAATGGCATTGACGTGCTGGTGGGCCATTATGCCCATCCGGGCGGGGATCCTGCCTTCATCCGTGCCTTGGTGCGTTTTCTCAATGAACGTTGCGGATGGAACCTGACGCCGGAAAATGTGGCGATTACCCAGGGCGGCCAGATGGCCTGCTTTACACTGTTCAACATGCTGGCGGGCCCGTGTCCGGACGGTGCTGTGCGTGAAATCCTTTTTCCCCTGTGCCCGGATTATGTGGGATACCAGTCCCAATCCCTGTGCGGCGGCGTCATGTTCCGGGGCATCCGGCCCGGCATACGCATGCTGGACGGGCACACGTTCAAGTACGTGATTGATTTTGACCGTCTGGACATACGTCCGGAAACGGCCGCCGTCTGCATGTCCCGGCCTACGAATCCCACCGGGAACGTGGTGACGGATGAAGAATTGGCTTCTGCGGGAAATGACTTCCCGCGCCGGGGTTCCCCTGATGATTGACAATGCTTACGGGCCTCCGCTGCCCAATATTTGTTTTGTGCCCGTAACCCCGGCCTGGGATGAGAACATGATCCTGACCATGAGCCTGTCCAAGATCAGGTTGCCCGGAACGCGCACCGGCATTGTCATTGCGCGCCCGGATATCATTCGTGCCGTCGTGAGCATGGTGACCACGTCCTCCCTGTGTCCGAACAATCTGGGCCAGGCTCTGGTGACGCCCTATCTGGAAGACGGCACTCTGGAGAGAGTCTGCCGTGAAACCCCTCACGCCGTTTTACCGCGGACAGGCGGAATTCGCCCTGTCCCTGCTGCCGGAACTCTTCGGAGAATCCATCCCGTGGCGCGTCCACAAGAGTGAAGGCGCCATGTTCCTGTGGCTGTGGTTCGAGGGGCTTCCCATCACGTGCCAGGAGCTTTACGAACGGTGCAAGTCACGGGGCTGTTTTTGTAAATCCCGGCCATCACTTTTTCTTCGCCCTTCCGGAGGAGGGGAACCCTGGCCGCACCGTCATGAATGCATCCGCATCAGCTTCACCCAGACGGAGGAACTCCTGCGCAAGGGGCTTTCCATCGTGGCGGATGAAGTGCGCAAGGCCTACTCCCGTTCTTAATCCAAACCTGACCCGTATCCATGAACAGCATGACCGGTTTCGGCAGAGCCGCCGCCCAGACAGACCGTTATAATATCCTTGTTGAAATATCAGGCGTAAACCGCAAACAAACGGAAATCGCCGTCAATGTGCCGCGCGGCTATGCGGAATGGGACGCCTCCGTGCGTTCCATCGTGCAGGGGCTGTTTCCCGCGGCCGCGTAGGCGTCTCCATTTCTGTGGAGCGTCTGGAGGAAGCGGATGGCTCCCTCCTGCTTGATGAGCAGAAACTGGCCTCCCTGGCGGAGCTGCTGAACCGTGCGCCTGACCTGACAGGTCAACCGTTGCCCTCCAGGCGTCCGACCTGCTGAGGCTGGATATCGTTACTTCCGCAGCGGAAGCATCCCTTTCTCCGGAAGAAGCGTGGCCGATGGTGGAAAAGGCGCTCAAAGCCGCCTTGAAGGATTTTATTTCCATGCGTGCGGCGGAAGGTGCCAACCTGAAAGCGCACGTTCTTGGCAAGCTGGATGTCTTAGAGCAATTCCGCCTCCGTATCGCGGAACATGCCCCTTCCGTGCCTGTCAGGCTTCGGGAGGCCATGCTCAAGCGCTTGGCTGATGCCGACCTGTCCGTTTCCGTGGACGATGAACGCATCATCCGGGAAGTGGCTCTGTTTGCGGACAAGTGCGACATTTCCGAGGAAATTACCCGTCTCTCTTCCCATTTTTGACCAGTTCCGCACCTTGTGTGGTTCCTCCGCTCCCGCGGGCAGGCCTCTGGATTTCCTTTGCCAGGAAATCTTCCGGGAATTCAACACCATCGGCTCCAAGGCGAACGATTCCACGCTGGCCCATCTGGTTGTGGCTGCCAAGACGGAGCTGGAGAAAATCAGGGAACAGGTTCAGAACATCGAATGACAGCCATGAAACAGCCATTGGGAACATTGCTGGTGGTATCCGGGCCTTCCGGTTCGGGGAAGACGACGTTGTGCCGCCGCGCGACGGAAAACGGTCTGTGTGTGTACAGCATTTCCTGCACGACGCGCCAGCCCAGACCCGGGAAGTCAATGGAGTAGATTACCATTTCCTGACTCCCGCCGAATTTGACGCCAGGGTGGGCGGGGAGACTTTCTGGAATATGCGGAGGTGCACGGCAACCGCTACGGTACGCTGAAAGCGGATATTTTGACTCTTCTGGAACAGGGGAAAAACGTGGTGATGGATATTGACGTGCAGGGGGCTGGGCAAGTCCGTTCCTGCCGGGAGGGCATTCTACCCCTCTGCTATGCGGACGTTTACATTTATGTGCCGCAGGCGGAGCTTAAAAACCGCCTTTGCGGACGGCAGACGGATGGCGCTGAAACGATTGCCCTGCGTCTTCGCAATGCGGAACAGGAAGACGCCTGCCTGCCGCAGTACCAGTACTGCCTGGTTTCCTCCGACCGCGAGACGGATTATGCTTCCTTTGCGCCCTGCTCAAATGCCAGTCCATGCGGGTGGGACTGATGCGGTGATAAGGTCTTGCCTGTTTATCGAGAGACTGCGTTCTCACGTTTCGTCCCCGTCGTATGGCATCCGGGATGGAGGCTCCGGTTCCGAGACATTTGGAATTGGTTCTCTTCCCGTGCCTATATGGTATGTGATTCCCTTTCCTCTGATCCGGCCTGCGTGAAAAAACGCGGGTTGAAATTCTTGACGGGCAGGATACTCATAGGCTCTTTGAATAATTCAATGTTGAAATTATCCTCTAGGCAAAGAACCTCGGAAGAGGTGTCCCGGTAGGTCAGATACTGCCCCGTTTCCTTGTATCCGTTAATTGCCTTTTGACTAAAATGTTTGACTGTCAGTTGAACGTGGATGGATGAAACTACTGTTTCCCGTTGTTCTCCTCTTAAGGAGAAGGATAATGTAAAAGAAGAACTCTGCTTTTAGACGAAACAGGGATATTGTTTTTGTTCCCGTGGGAATGATGGCGCCTTTGACCGGACACTTGGGTTTCCTTTCCGTTGACCGGGCCTTCCAAAGCTATTATCGCTCTACTTGAGCGGATACAACCAGCCGATGGCGCAGGTAAAAATGACCCAGAGGAGCAGGTTGAGGGGAGTCCCACTTTGACGAAGTCCTTAAATTTGTAACCGCCCGCATTGTACACGTAAGTGTTGGTCTGGTAGCCGATGGGGGGTGGAGAAGCTGGCGCTGGCGCCGAACATGACAGCCAGAATGAAGGGAATGGGGTTGGCGTCGAATTGCAGGGCCATTTCATAAGCCAGAGGCCCCATGACGGCCGCTACGGCATTGTTGGAGATCATCTCCGTCAGGATAGAGCAGATCAGGTACAGGCCGGAGATGGCGACCAGGCACCAACGGGCCTATATTATCCACTACGCCGAAAGCAATGGCTTTGGCAAGCCCGGTTTTGCTCATGGCTTCTCCACGCACAGCATTCCCAGAATCAGAAAAATAATGCCCCAGTCCACCGCCTGGTAGGCTTCCTTCGGCTTGATGCAGCCGGAGATGATGACGATGAGAGCTCCGATGTAGGCGAGATAGAAGGGATTGAAGCGCGCGAAGAATTTGAAGAATTCCCCGTATTGCTCAAAGGATCCCAGCAGGCCGATAAAAATGAACAGCCCCATGGCCAAGATGGCCCAGCCCTGTTTGCTGCGGTTGTGCGCTTCCGCAGGACGCTGGCTCAGGGGATGATACGCTGCTTGGTCAGGATGCGGTTCATTCCTTCCTGCGGTCCTTCCAGAAGAAGCGTGTCCCCCTGCCGCCAGCTTGGTGTTCGGCCCCATGTCCGTGATGTTTTTGCCCTGCCTGTGGATGGCGAGTACGAAGATGTTGAATCGCTGGCGCAGTTGAGTTCGGACAGGGACAGCCCGGCGAATCTGGAATTGTTGGCGATCATGCCTTCCACGATTTGCACATCGCGCTGTTCCAGCGTTTCCAGCCCGCGGCTGTCATCCCAGCCCAGGTCCACGCCTTTGGCTTCCCGCACCTGGTTGACTTTTCTGGCGTTGCACAGGAAAAGAATGCGGTCTCCTTCTTCCAGGTTGATGTGCTGCAGCTCCTCCTGCATGGAGAAGCCCTTGCGGCGCACTTCCACGATTTTGGTGCCCAGCAGTTCGGACTGCATGAGGCTGACGGGAGTGGCGCCGATGGGGGAGTCCGCGGGGATTCTGACCTGGAGCAGGAAATCGCGCTGAATGCCGCCCGGAAGCATGGTGGACAAAGTGGGGCGGGATGGAAGCCATTTGCGGCCTAATGTCCAGAGGTAGAGCAGGCCCGCAGCCGCGTAAATCAGCCCCATGGGAGTTACCGTGAACATCTGGATGCCGTCATAACCCAGTTTCTGCACCTGGCCGAGCACAACTACGTTGGTGGATGTTCCGACCACGGAGCAGGTGCCTCCCAGAATGGTGGCGTAGGAGAGGGGGGATGAGCAGCTTGGAGGCCGCGATGTTATGGTCCCTGCAGAAGGCCAGAACGATGGGCATCAGGATGACGACCACCGGGGTGTTGTTGACGAAGGGGGGAAACCATGAACGCTCCCAGCGTGATGACCAGCAGGGCGGTCAGTTCCCTCCCCCTTGGCTACCTTGTTGAACAGTTTGGAAAGGTCTCCTATTAATCCCGTTCTTTCCAGGGAAGCGCTCAGAATGAACATACACACCACTGTCAGCGGTCCGCTGTTGGCAAAGCTGGACAGCACATCACGCGTGCTCAAGAATTCCCGTGAGCATGAGGACGGCGGTGCCTGTCAGGGCTGTGATTTCCACGGGCATCCATTCCTTGATGAAGCTGATGAATAACAGGACCAGCAGAATGCCTACAATCCATTGCTGGGCGGCCGCTGATTCCAGCCAGCCTATGACGGAGGCGGAGTTGATGTTGAGAAGAGGAAGCATGGTTTGAAAGTTGAAGGTGTGGGGAAAGGGTCCAACTCTCCTACTTTCCCGGCTTCTATCTGTCAAGCCGCAATACTTTTCCGGAAAGGGTTTGAAAAGGTTCCTGCGCTTTTTATTGTTGGTGCGCCGCATGGATTCCCCCATAATAACAAGGTTTGCTCCCAGCCCTACAGGCAATCTCCATCTGGGGCACGCCCTGGCTGCGTGGGAAGCCCGTTCCCTGGCGAACCGTTTTTCCGGGAAGTGCGTGCTGAGGATGGAAGATATCGACCAGACGCGGTGCCGTCCGGAGTTTGTTCAGGGCATATTGAAAGATCTGGAGTGGCTAGGCATCCGCTTTGACGGTCCCATGATGGTTCAGTCTTCACGCTTCAGCGCTTATGAACACGCTCTTCAGACGCTGAAGGACCGGGGCGTGCTGTACCCCTGTTTCTGTACGCGCCGGGAGATTGCGGATGAGGTGGCCGCCATGGGTGGGGGCGCCGCAGGGGGCTGCGTGGACGTATATCCGGGAACTTGCCGGCTGCTTGACAAGGGGCGCAGGAAAGAGCTTCTCAAATCCGGCAAACCTTTTTTCCTGGCGGCTGGATTGCCGTGCTGCGGCGCGGATTACCGGTCCCCTGCTATGGAGGGACATGCGGTTCGGAGATCAGGTCTGCCGTCCGGAAGAACTGGGGATGTGATTCTGGGCCGCAAGGACTGCGCCGCCAGCTACCATATTGCCGTGGTTGTGGACGACGCCGCCCAGGGAGTTACCCATGTAAGCCGTGGTGAGGATTTATTCCCTGTGACGGGCATCCACCGGACGCTCCAGGCCCTGTTGGGGCTTCCTGTTCCGCAGTGGTATCATCACCGGCTGGTGAAGGATGCTTCCGGCAAGCGGCTTGCCAAGAGGGACAGGAGCCTGAGCCTTCAGGAAATGCGTGCCGCCGGGATGCGGCCGGAAGACGTGTTCCGGCTGATGCGGGAGAGCTGAGGGATTTTCATTCCCTTTATAGGCGGGGGTGCGTTGTTCCGCCGGGAAAGGCAGGGGGCAGGCTGTGGCTTGCGTTTTTCCAGCAGCCGGTCGGATGGTTTTCTTTCCGATGCAGAGCAGGCATGCATAAGCCGCCGCCAGGGTCAGCAGGAGAAGGGAGCTCAGGATGGCCAGCAGATTCAGATGCCCCAGCGGATGAGCCATGCGTGCGGCATGGCTGCCGTTCCTGCCAGTATCTGGGGAAGCCAGATGAAAACCGCCTGGGAAAACAGGCTGACGGCTGTGAAGGCCAGCCCCGCGGCCAGGGTGAGCCATACTGACGGAAGTACCGGCAGGAATGTTTCATGGCTGTTTTTTTTCATGGCCCGTGCCGTTCCTGCGAATACGGAACAGAGAAGCAGGGGGCCAGCAATGAGGCGGCAGGAGGGTGTCCCAAAGGAGCCATGTGCAGGGGGGGGAGACGGCCGTCAGGAGGCCCGCGCTCTTAATCAGGAGGCCCCGGGGCGGCGGGGCTGGTGCCGCGGCGTGGTTCATATCCGTTAATCGGGCCAGACATTGCCGGGCGTGCTTCCCTGGGTAATGACGACTTCTTGGCCTATTTTCAGGGTGAAGTTGGGCGTTACTTCCTGCTGTACTTCCACAAGTTCGTTCGTATCCTTGAGCTTGACGCGCACGCGGATCATTTTGACTGCTTCCACCCTGCCGTCCACGATGGAGCCTGTGGCGGAAGCCAGTTTTGAGGTCCCCATGCCGATGATGCCGGGAGTCATGGCCTCCGCCGCCGTTCCGGCCATGTTGGCAAAGGTGCCGTCGTCCGTGGAGGTAAGGACGTTGATTTCCTTGATGCGGACCACGTTGCCCAGCTTGATGGTCGTCACTTTGCCGGTGGCGATTTCCAGATTGCTTTTTTTGGGTGCAGGAGAAAAGGACTGGGAGAATAAGAAAAGCGGGAATGAATGGAAGCGGATTCATGATGAACGTAGTTAACTACGCTGGCGGGGTTAAGCGTTTTTCAGCGTGTGGGAAGAATTGTGTAGGTAGCCAGATACAGGAGCAAATGGAGGGAGGAGAGTGCCAGTACCCTGTTCATGCGGCTGTCCGCGGGCGTTTTGCGGATTAGGAGCATCAGATACCCGCCGAAGAGGATGGAGGGTATCCACATCCACCACGTGTGGGACAGGTTCAGGTGAAGGGCCCGGCTGGATGTAGGCAGCGTGATGTAGGCAGCCAGGATGAAAGACCCCTGGGCCATGGGCGCGCCTTTCCTTCCCCAGCCGCACGGCCAGCGTGCGCTTGCCCGTAGTGAGGTCTTCCCTTTCTGTCGCGGATATTGTTGACGGATATCATGACGGCGCACAGGAGGCCGCATTGAATGCCTGTTACGATGCCGGCATTGTACACCGCAAGCGATTCCACCAGCGTGCCGGGCACGACGGGTGCCGTGCCTATCTGCACCAGAATGGTTCCCAGTACGGCAACCAGTCCGAAGAAGAGGATGACGAATATTTCCCCAGGCCCTTGTAGGCCAGCGGCCACGGCCCTCCCGTATAGCCATAGGTGAAGTAGAGGGACGGGATGCCGATGGCGAGGATGGGCCAGCCGCGCAGTTCGATAAAGGGAAAGGCCAGAAGGCACGCTCCCAGCAGGAAGAAGAGGCCGATGAGCATGACTGTTCCGTGGGAGAGGGCTCCGCTGGCCGTCATGCGCACGGGCCCGGTTCGCCGTTCCGTATCGGCGTGCTTGGCATGGTCAATGGCGTCATTGAAAAAATTGCAGGCAATCTGGAGGCACAGGCAGGAAGTCAGTGTCAGGAGGGCCAGGGACGCATTCCAGCTGCCGGTCAGTTTCTGCACCACCATGCAGCCTGCCCATACCGGAATCAGGGAGGCGGTGAGCGTCTTGGGGCGTGCCGCCAGAAAGGCGGGAAGTAATGATATTCATGTGAGGAAGGCTCCGTAATCAGCGGAGGATGGGGCCGAGGCGGCGGAGGGTTTCCTTAATGAGTGAGACGTGCCATTGCCCGGGGGCCGTTTCCTCTTCTCCCAGGTAGCCATATACCAGGCAGGAACCCAGTTGAGAGTAAAGCAGGCGGGAGACGGGTCCCATGGGCCCCATTCCCATGACGGCGATCGGCCCCTTGGGGCTTGGTGAAAGCTGTACTCCTGTCTGGATGTCCGAGGCCAGGCAGGGCGTGAATGCAATTTGACGATATCCGCCTTGTAGGAGCGCGCCTTTTTTCCTGTTCGCGCAGGTAATCCACACCCGGAGTGATTTGGAAATCATGGGTGGAGCCGATGATGATGACGTCCCGCTCCCGCGCTTCCATAACCAGTTCCCTGGCGTGGCGCATGGCCTTGATTTCAATGTCCATGGCGGCGGCATACGGCATATAGGCCCGGAGCAGGGCAAAGCGCTCTTCTTCCGGGATGCGGCGCAGCCCCTCCTTCCTCATGGCAGCGCACGGTGACCAGCAGGGGCATCTCCGGCCGGAACTCCATAACCTGTTCAGTCGTGAGTTCCGGGGAAGGGCATCCACGCGCAGTTCCACTAGATCGCACTGGTCTGTTAAATCTTTTCCTTTCAGCGTTTTCCATAGCTCCCACGAGGTAACGGACGCAACGATTTTCGGCGGATAGGCCTGATGTTCACGTACAATCTGCTGCATACATCCTACTATCCCAGCAAAGGAAGGAAGGTCAATCTTCCATTGATGAGTTCCACTTCATTTTGGGGCCGAGTATGTCAGTTCGCCTGCCTTTTCCCCTTTTGGAACTGTGTTTTTCTTCCTGTGCCAGCCCTGTTGGCCGGTTTCCCGGTAGACGGATTGACGGATGTTGGCGCCGGCTGCCGTTCAAGATGCCGGCAGGGCTGTTTCGTATGGTCCGTTTCCTTGTTGTGGCGGAGGGCGTTATTTTTCCTGCCTCTGCACGTTAAAAACATGTTGAGAATGGAGGTCCGGCTTGAAAGGGAGTTCGGAGGGAGCTAGGTGAAGGCCATGAATATGCTTTGGTCAAGGTTATTGCGGATGGGGAGGAATCCCTTTTGGGCGGCTTTGGATGCCGTGCTGGTGGTAGGACGGAAAAAGATTCGTCCGGGCATCCGGAATGGTCCTGGAAGGCGTATGTCCCTCATGGCGTTCCGGTTCATGAATTGCCTCCGGTGCCCGTTCCTCTTCCGGAAGGGGATTGGGATAAGGAGCGGTTTCGTAAGGAAAGACGGAAAGCTGCCCGGGTGTTGGGTCACCAGGCCGCTTTAACGCTGGCTTCTTCCCTCCATTTCTCCCGTTTCATGATTGTGGAGGAAGAGTGCCGTTTCAGGCTGCCGGTAATAGGTTCCACGGCGCGGATGCTTGGGCAGCTGCTGAAAGGCTGCCGGGAAAGAACTGCTCTGTTTTTAAGTGAGCCGCGTTTGTCTCCCCATACGGCCTGCTCCGTGGCGAAAGGAGAAAAATCCATCCTGCTGCGCGTGACGGATATGGCGGCATCAGCTGCGTATGTGATGGACCTTTCCTTATGTGAACGCATTCTTTTATCTCTTCCGTCAGATCAGCGGGTCTGGCCATGGCTGAGGTATTATGGTTCTCTGGAGAATGGTTTGCCCGGTATCTGGGACGTTATGGTGATTTATATGCTCTTTTCCCTGCGTTCGTTTCCTGCGGAGAGGGCGCTCCCATGCCCTCCCTCTGCAAATCCCTGGGCCATTTCAATAATGCACGCACCAAATATACGGATCTGTCTTATCTGGTGAATCCGGCGGTCAATTCATGGCGCTGGCTGAAAAACGTGAACATTTTTTCCGGCAGAAAAAGGCTTGGGTGAGAACCCCGGGATGCGTTTTGCTCCGGCTTCGCCGGATTACCGTTTGCGGGGGATGAACGCCTGCATGGCTGGGGTTGCCGCCTTACGGCAGAGCTTGAAATAAGGTGTTCCGTGCGCCCGTCATCTCAAAGCAAAACCCCGGACCGCAGGCGGTCCGGGGCGGCTCCCCTTTTTCCGGAGGGAGGATGCCGTGATATTAGAGGGTTAGCTGGCTCCTTCGTCGCACAGGATCTTGACAAAGCCTTCCTCCTGGAGGCGGGTGGCGCCGCAGGCGAACTTGGCCCGGATTTGCAGGGGCTTCCTCCATATCGTCGGGCACGGAAAGCTTCACTTTGAAATCATTCCATATGCCAAACTGGGCCTTGCTCTTTACCCAGGCCAGGCAGGAACGGACTCCCTCTTCTGTTTTGGGAAGCCTCTGGGTGCGGATGAATTTGAATCCCATGAAGGTGTCTATTTTCCCTTCCACCAGGGCTTTTACATTGTTGAAGTCATAACTGCTGACCTCCGTTTCCCGCAGCAGGTTCATGATCTGGGGAACTGGTTACCGCAATGACGAGCTGGTCTCCGAACTGCGGGGCATCCTGGTTCCAGGCTTCGTTTTCCTCAAAAAGCTGGAGGGCTGCGCGCAGCTTGGCCACGGTAAGGTTGCTGGCGGATTTGGTGCCGCTGTCCACGTGATCCACGGCTATTTGCTGGCTTTCCTTGAACGGAACGGCGGTCATGCCGTCTTCTCCACGTAGTTCGTATCCAGGAAGCCGGAGATCATCACGTCGTCCATGCGGCGGCCTGCTGCGGCCTGGAGACCTTCAATCGTCTTGCTGACGGGAAGGTCCATGTCTCCCAGGCGGGTGGCGTCAATTCATCGTAGCCAATGGCTTTGGTGAACGTGCGCGGCCGCATGGACCGGCGTGTGGTGGGAGCCTCGTTCAAAACGGTCTGCCCCACCCGCGTGGTTTTTTCCGTGAAGTCCAGAATGCCGAATTGATCCAGAAATACAACCTTGCCGCTCAAGTCGCGCATGACGCTGACATACTTGTCCAGCCGGGAGGCGTGCTGCTGGAGCTGGGTGCCCCATTTTCTGGTGTATTTTACCTGATAATTATCGCTGATAGTTACTGCCATGATTGCAAATATAATGATAGTTTGAATGCAGGAACGGCAATTTGGATTATCGGGTCCGGAATAACCGGAGCGGTCCTGCCGCAAGTGGGATGCGGCCATGTCCCCTGCGGGATTGCGGGCCGGTCCCATCCAGCGCTAACGTGTATGGACTACAAGGCAGAAAAGCGCACCACGGCAGAATCGTGATGCGCTGTATAAGGAATGAAAACTTCGCCTTCCCGCTGTTAAAGAATAATCGCGTGCGTCCGCGTAGCGTGATCCGGGCCGAAAAGGGCCAGCATGCGGCCCGTTTGCCCTTTTCCATGCGGTAGGAGTAAAAACGCTTGGTATCCGCCGTGTCCAGCCCGGAATCATGAATCTGTTCTTCCGGTACCCCCGCTTCAATGAGCTGTGCCTTAATGGCCGTAGGAATGTCTTCTTCATAATGAGGCGGGCGGATGCAGGGGAAATGACGGCAATCAGGTTGGACGGTTCCACCCCAAGGCATTTTTTCATGGACTTGATGGTGTTGGAAACGATGTTGCCGGCGGTTCCCGCCTTGCCTGAATGAATCAGGGAACGGTGGCAGTTTTCCTTGTCGTACAACCACACGGCGGCGCAGTCCGCCACGTAAATGGCAAGCACGCAGTCGGAAACTCCGAGCAAATCAGGCCGTCCACGCCTTCCACAGGATAATTGGAGCCGATGTCCCCCACCAGGGCAACTTTCGTGCCGTGCACCTGTTCGGCGCGGCGCAGGTCTTTCCACCGCCAGCCCAGGGCTTCCACTTCCGCCTTATGGTACGGTTCCAGCCGTTCCAGCACGGTTTCGCGGTCTCCGGTGACGTCTACTCCCGGAATTCTCTCAATGAATTGGACGATTTCTCCGGGATAGGACTGGATAGGCTTCAAGAATGCTGGCGTTTCCATAATTGATGGATCAATAAATGTCGTTGGGGACATCTTGTCGTTTTGTATTACCTAGTCGAGCAAAATTTGGTGTAAAATGTCACGGACGCCGCCCGGTGACTGAGAAAAGGTTTTTTTCCGCCTTCCGGAGTGATATGAGCAATTCATGCTGCGCAGGTATTCTTTACTTTCCACTTTTTTTGCGGGAATGGCCGCCGTGTTTTTTTCCTTTGCCGCCTCCTTGGCCCAGGAGGCTTCTCCGGATGCCGGGCAGTTGCTGAAAAGGGTGCGCCAGGGGCAACTCTTCAGGAAAACAAGGACATTAAGGGGCAAATACGCAAACGCAGCGTCAAAATTCCCTTTTCCATGAGTCTGCGCGGCAATCTGATAGCCTTCCAGTACCAGCTCAATAATGTCTGGAACAGGTTCGATCTGAAATTCAAGGACCGCGGCCAGGAGATCCTTTCCTGGAAGGACGGGAAAGCCGGTGTTTTGCCGGTTGCCCAGTATGCGGTGCCCATTGCGGGGACGGACGTAACGTACGAAGATCTTTCCATGCGCTACCTGTACTGGCCCCAGGCAAAAATTGTCCGGGATGATGCGGCGAGCACCGTCAAGGGGCGGGATTGCTGGATTGTCCAGATACCGAATCCTAATTCCGGGGTGGGGCAATATGCCTGGGTGCGCGTCTGGATTGATAAGGAGAACGGCGCCATGTGGCAGGTGGATGGCATTGACCGCCGCGGGGAGCTGGCTAAAAGGTTCATGATTGATTCCGTGATGAAATTGAAGGACGGATCCTGGTTTTCAAACGGATGAAGGTGGAGGTCGGGATCCTTCTAATCCGCGCAGAACGGTCTCCGTCAGCTACATAGATATGGACAGCCCGGAATAGCCTTCCGGTTCCTGTTCCATTCCCCGCGGAGCTTTCGGATTATTCTTTCCGGGGCATGGGGCGGATTCCTTTTCATGCCGCACGGATGGATGATTTAGGACGTGACAAGAAGGCGGATTGGCGTAAATCCTCCAAAAACCTGTTATGAAGAAACATTTATTCCTTGCATGTGCCCTGGCGTTCGGCATGTCCGCCTGTTCCCAGCACCAGGAGCAGCCGGCGGAGTCCGGTTCTCCGGTGAAAACGACCATTTCTCCCGTGACTGCTCCTGGGAAAAAGCCGGACCGGCCGGCCGTGAAATTGCCTCCCAAGTCCGTTCCGGTGCCTTCCGTAAGCCCGTCCTATAATAATACTCCTCTTTCCCCGCGCATTCCGGGGTAACGGTCAACCGTGTGGCTGTGCCGGACAAGGTGGTGGCCCTCACCTTTGATGACGGTCCCCATGGAACGCTGACCCCAGGGTGCTGGACATCCTGCGCGACAATAACGTCAAGGGTACTTTCTTCATGCAGGGCTGCAATGTGAAGGCTCATCCCCAGGTAGTGCGCCGCATGGTCAATGAGGGGCATGAAGTAGGCAACCATACATGGAATCACGTTTATCTGAGCAAAGTGCCCCGCGAAAAAGCGGAATCCCAGCCCAGAGCACTAATGAAGCCATCCGCAACGCCTGCGGCGTTGTCCCCGTGGTCATGCGCCCCCCGGCGGCTATACGAATGCAGGCGTGGCGTCCTGGGCCCGCCAGCGCTTCGGCTTCACCACGGTCATGTGGGATGTGGACACGAATGACTGGCGCAAGCCCGGCTCCTCCGTGGTGGCCGCCCGCGCCGTGAACGGCGCCAAACCCGGCTCCATCATTCTGGTGCATGACATTCACGCTTCCACGGTGGCGGCGGTGGACGCCATTGTGAAGGGATTGAAAACCGCGGCTATGAACTGGTGACCGTTTCCCGAGCTTATCAGGAGAGGACGTGCCGCTGCCGGCCATGCTCCTTCCATGCCCGCGGCTCCTGCTGTTCCAGATTCTTCTCCCCTGCCGTTCCTGAGATTGTGGCTCCCTGCGGAGCCTGTTCCTGCCCGGCGGAGAAGGTGGCCGGCATGTAATCCCCGGTGTTTTTCCTTTTCTTTTCAACCCGGTTTCCTGTGGAAACCGGGTTATTCATTGCCTTTCCGCAGCATTGTTCCCACCGCCCCGGAAAGGAGGCTTTCCCCTTAACGGGCACACGCACAGAAGGCTTGACCTGCTGGTGAATTTTCTCCACAATCCTTTGCCGTATTATTCACACCCAATCCGGATTGAAATGTCTATGAATCTCCTGGCATCTGCCGATACTCTACCCGCGCCTGGCGGAATGTCCGCTCCTCTCGCCTTCATCTACGATCTCTTCAATAACCCTCTTTTCATCTTCATTGGCGGTCTGGTATTGCTGGGTGTGTTTTTCTGGTACCTGGGTTCCGACCAGGACAAGGTCAAGCGCAATGCCGGAACGATTTTCATTATCGGCATTGCGTCTTTTTCCCTGTTCTCCCTCTTCCAGCAGGGGTTGAAATACGGCATTGACATTGCCGGGGGCGTCTCCTTCACGTTGAGCGTGGAACCGAATATCGGAGACGACGGCAAGCCCATTCCCCTGACGGACCAGGCCATGGAACAGGCATGCGTGATCCTGACGGACCGCCTTAACAGTACCGGGGCCAATGACGTCATTATCCGCCCGAAGAAAAAGGACAACCTGAATCTTATAGAAGTTCAAATCCCCGCTGCGGATCCTGCCAAGCGTGAGGAAACCAAGGCCATCCTGACCAAAGTAGCCAAGCTGCAGATTCTCCCTGTCCACCCGCGCAACAACGAACTGGTGGCGGAGGGGCGCATCCGCGTTCCCGGCTACAGGATGTATGAATATACCTTCAAAACGGCAAGGGTGAGGACGTCACGGAAAAAATATTCCTGGAAAAGCGTGAATCGCTCACAGGCAGGGATATCGTGCGCGCCGGAGTGGATCTGGCCCGTCCCGGCCACGTCAACGTCACCCTGAGCAATGAAGGGGCGGACAAGATGTATAACCTGACTTCCCGCATGCAGCTGGGCCACGACCGCATGGCCATTGTTCTGGATGATGTGGTCAAGAGCGCTCCAACGGTCCAGGCCATTCTTTCGAAAAGTTTTGAAATCAGCGGGCTGGATGCTCCCGGAGAGGCTGAAGCCCTGACGAAGGTGCTTTCCAACCCCCTTACCAACAAGCTCAATTTTGAGTCCGCCAGTGAAATTTCCGCCTCTTTGGGGCATACGGCCCTCCTTCAGGGGGAATACGCGGGCATTACGGGATTGATCCTCTGCTTCATCATGATGATCATCTACTACCGCTTTGCCGGTCTGGTGGCTATCATGGGCCTGACGATCAATGCCCTGCTTCTTCTGGGAGCCATGTCTATCTTCGGGTTTGAGCTGACGCTGCCGGGTATTGCCGGTATTGTGCTGACTCTGGGCGTGGCGGTGGACTCGAACGTGCTGATTTATGAACGTCTGCGGAAGAAAAGGAAATGGGGCGCCCCTTCCGCGTGGCTATCCGCAACTCCTTTGACAAGGCGTTCTCCGCCATCTTTGACTCCAATATCACCTCGCTCATTACCGCTGTCATCCTGTACTGGATGGCAACCGGCACCATCAAGGGGTTTGCCGTCACGTTGACAGTAGGCGTCATCACTTCCATGATTGGGGCGATTCTCGTTACCCGCGTCCTGTTCTACTGGGCGGATACCGTCGGCATGATGAAGGATCTTAAATTTTAACCTCTTCAAAGAAAAAGATGAACATCGACTTCATGAGCCAGAAAATCTGGTCCTGCTCTCTTTCCGCCATTCTGCTGATGATATGCATTGTATTTGGCGCCGTAAAGGGCAAGGACTGCCTGGGCATGGACTTTACGGGCGGTTCCTCCATCTCCTACCTGGTCAACAAGGGAGACATCTCCTTCCGGGAAGTGGAAGGCGTGGTCAACAAGCTGTCCCTGACCCAGAAGGCTACGGTGCAGGAGGTGGCGGAGTCCACGGACAGCAGCAAGGTGAACATCCTGATCAACTTCTCCGACAACGCCCTGGACAAGGCGGCCATCACCACGGCATTGGACAAGGCGTTCCCCGTGCTGGACAACGCACCATTCAGCGAGGAAACCATCGGGCAGTCCATGGGATACGATACGCTCATCACTTCCGCCTGGGCACTCTTCTTCGGCATTCTGGGCATCATGGTTTACCTGACGGTGCGGTTTGAATGGACCTTCGCCATTGGTGCGGTCATCGCCCTGACGCATGACGTTCTGCTGGTGCTTGGCCTGGTGATTCTCAGCGGAACGGAGCTGAATGTTATTCACATTGGCGCGTTGTTGACGGTGGCGGGGTACTCCATCAATGACAAAATTATCGTATTTGACCGCATCCGCGAATTCCTCCGCTTCTCCGACCCGAATGAAAGCGCTTCACAAATCATGAACGGGGCCATTAACCAGACGCTTTCCCGTACTATTTTGACTTCTCTTTCCACGCTGGCCGTGCTGGTGTGCCTGTACTTCTTTGGAGGCCCTTCCATGGAAGACTTCGCCTGGACGATTTCCGCAGGCATTTTGATTGGTACGTACTCCTCCATCTTCATCGCTTCTCCGGCGGCTCTTTTCTTCTCCCGGAAGCATGGGTTGCATGAAGAAGTCAGACAGGCCATGAAGGCCGGAGCCTGAGGTCTGGCGTTGAGCCGTTAAATCTCTGACCGGGGAAGGCGGAATGCCTTCCCCGGTCTGTTCTTGAAAGAGAGGGATGGGGAAAGGCTCTGTATGGAATAACCTCCGTGTTCTTTCCCCCGTCCGCCTCTTTCGCTTTTCCTGTTTCCCCCATATGCGGCTACGGCTTCCGCATGGCTCTTCTGTCTCGCATTCCTCCCTCTTTTATTTCAGGCAGCAGAAAACCCCGCCTGCCGTTAGGCAGACGGGGCCATATCTCTGGTTTCCTGCTATGTATTTCTGCGGGTGAGATTATTCATCATCCCCTTCCTCCTGTGCCGGGGCGGGAGGGGGAGGCATGTCGTTGTTGCCGCGGGCTGCCTTTCTGGCTTCCCTGCGCGCTTCAAGAGCCTTGGAAGCGTCAGCGTTGAGCTGGGCCATTTCAGCCTCATTCAATTTTCCGTCCTTGTCGGCGTCATACTTTTCTTCAATCAGGATCCATCCGGCAGCCATGATCGGGGCGCGGTTGGGGTCAAGCTGGGGACGGGGACCGTTAGGGCGGTTGCCGTGGGGGCCCCGGTTACCGTCTTCACGGCGTCCTTCACCGCCTCTGCGGCCTTCCGGTCCTCTGGGAGCGCGGGGCTTTCAGCTCTGGGGCCTCCCGGACGCCTCGGACCGTCCATGTTGGGCATTCTCGGTCCTTTGGGGCCACCGGGAACGGCATGGTGCGGGCCGGGCTGGCCGTGATGAGGGGAATGGACTGCAATTCTTCCGGGGAGAGCTTCCCGTCGCCGTCTTTGTCAAATTTTTTGATCATGGCGGCGGCGTGGGCTTCCTGGCGGGCTTTCATTTCTTCCATGCGCTTGGCAGCTTCCGGATGGTTTTTGCCCAATCTTCCCGCATGGCTTTCTTTTCCTCGTCGGAAAGCTTGCCATCGCCATCCTTATCGTACTTCTTAAGAATTTCGGCTTTCCTGGCTTCCTGGCGGGCTTTCATTTCTTCCATGCGTTTGGCAGCTTCCGGATGGTCCTTAAGCCATTCTTCCTGCATAGCCTTTCTTTCCTCCTTGGAAAGCTTTGCCGTCCCCATCCTTGTCAAAATTTCTTTCAGGATGGCGGCTTTTTGGCTTCCTGGGCCTTCTTGACGTCGGCTTGCAGAACGGCTATTTCCTCGTCGGAAAGCTTTCCGTCCTTGTCGGTATCGTATTTGGCCAATACCAGTTCTTCTCCGACAATCATGATACCGGGATCGATTCTCTTCATCTGAACTCGTTTTGGCCCCTGGCGGTCTCTGCCTCCGGCATGGTGGCGATGACCTCCCCCTTCTTTCAGGGGGCTGCATTTCAGGAGCATCGGAAGGAGCCTCCGGAGCGGGAGGCGGCGGAGCGTCCTGAGCGAACGCGGAACATGCGGCGAAAGCCGCGGCGATAATCATTTGCTTGGTCATATCTTTGAATGGTGAGGTTTGATGCGTTTCGGAAAGGAGCGTGCGCTGCGGTGTTTCAAACAGGCGGAAACGTCTCCCTTTGCTAAAAGGAACCCCTGGAATTCATTCCGGTTGCAAAATAAAAAGGCAAATGCGTCGGAGAGGGGGTGCGCCGCTGTTTTTATGACACCTGTTTTCTTCCGGGGTAAAGAAGGGTGAACCCATTGAATATGAAGGAAATCAGTGAGGGGATACGCAATCGGGTGCGAGTGCGTGCCGCCCGTGTCATAGCGGAAAAAATTATTCGCCGGAAATAAAGCGGATGTAGGCCTGCCACCACTGGCTGCCGCCCAGCAGCCAGATCAGAGCGGCGCTGAGAAGAGCGGGGCCAAAGGGGAGGTTTCTGCCGAACCCCATGCGTGAGGCGGCAGCCTGTACAATCCCCAGCAGGGAGCCGAGGAAAAGGCTGAACAGGGCGCCCTGCCAGCCGCACGCGCATCCGGCCATCATCAGCATCCAGGCGTCGCCTGATCCCATGGCTTCCCTGCTGGCATGGATATCCGTCAGATTTCCTCCACGCTTTCCAGTCTTTTTCCAGAAGAAAAACGTCCCCGTTTTCCATCTCTATCCTGTCGTACCGCAGCGTGACGGAGCAGGCAGGGTGCGTTTTGCCGTCAATGGTGACGGAACCTCCGGAAAGGACGGCCTTGTCCGTAGACCGGTGGAAAAGCATGGACCAGTCGTGAGGCTGGCCGTTGACGATGAGCTGAAGTTCCTCCCGCTCGGATTCCGGTTCCCTCAAACTCCACGGGGCGGGAACGTCAAAATGCTGTTTCCAGGTGCCGAACAGAAGCTTCCCCAATTCAATCACCAGCCTGATGACCGCATACCCTGCCGCTCCTCCCAGCACGGATGCCGTGAAGGCGTCCGTCCAGGTCATGACATGGCTGTCCGGCAGGAGGAAAGGGTAAAGGGCGCAGGCCCCCGTTCCGGCCAAGGCGCCGATAAATGCCTGAGAGCGGAAGACAATCAGATGTTCCGCGTCAATGAACATGATGACAATGGCCATGGCAGTCCACAGGCAGAGCAGGACGGCTGCTCCTGTGGAAGCGTCCGCGTATTTCCAGCCAATGGCCGCGAAGAGCAGGGCCGTGAGGAGCTCCACAAAGCAATATCGGAAGCTGATGCGCGTTCCGCAGCAGGCGGATTTACCCCGGAGAGCCAGCCAGCTCAGAACCGGAATATTCAGGAACCAGGGAATGGGTTTTCCGCATTCCGGGCAGAAAGAACGCGCCGGATCGTTGACGGAGACGCCCCGCGGCATACGGTAGATAACCACGTTCCGGAAGGAACCTATGCAGGCCCCCATCAGGCCGAAAACCACGGGAATCACCCATGCGGGAAAGGCGTCAGGCATGGGTGGGCGGGGAATAGGTTCGGCTGGGCGTCTGGTTGATGCGGTCAATCAGCAGCCTCAGCCTGCCGTAGTTGCCGCGTTTGATGGGGAAGACGAGCCGGGGCAGGCGGTCCAGGTGTGGTTCGTCCGCTTCATCCGGCAGGGGGCCGCTCTGGATCATTTTCCCCAGGCAGAATCAGGTCTGAAAAGTCCCGTTCCAGATGTTCCACCCACTGGGCGGAAGCTGCGCATTCAGCCGGATGACGATGGAATCTCCGACAAAACGGTAGGAGTGGAAAATCCGGTAAAAACGGTTGATGTGTTCCATGGCTTCCGCCGGATTTTTAGTGACATGGATGAGATGAAGATCGTCTGCGGAAATCAGTCCGGAATCCACCAGTTCCACGCGAATGAAGGCCAGCCAGTTCAGCCAGAAGGTTTTGCCGGGGAATCCAGAAGGACAATCGGGTAAATGGTCGCTTTTCCCGTCTGGATCAGAGTGAGCGTTTCAAACACTTCATCCATGGTTCCGAAGCCTCCGGGGAATGCCACCATGGCGTCGCTTTCCGCCACGAAGTTCAGTTTTCTGACGAAAAGTAATAAAAATTGATGAGTTTGTCGCTGTGGGCCACCACATGGTTGGAGGTTTGTTCATACGGCAGGGTGATGTTCAGGCCGAAGGAGCGTTGTTCTCCCGCCCCTTCATTGGCTGCCTGCATGATGCCCGGTCCGCCTCCGGTAATGACCATGTAGCCGTGTTCGCTGGCTTCCTGGCGAATTCCCTCGCCGTTTCATACGCCGGTTCGTCATTCCTGATGCGGGCGGAGCCGAAGACGGAAATCTTGCGGATGTGGCGGTACGGGGCGAAAACGCAGTTGGCGCGGTACATCTCCCGCCCGGAGCGGATCAGGACGGTAAAATCATGGTCCGAGGCGGCGGACTGGGCCATGTTGATTCCCTGTTTTGATATACTCTGGAGGTAGCGGGATCGTGCCTGGTGGAGGCTATTTCGAAAGCTTTTAACGGCGCCTTCCAGAGCCTGGTAGCTGGAATCCATGGACATGGTGGAGGGACGTTCTTTGTCTTCACCTGTAAAATCCCTGTTGTCCAAAAAAAAATCAGGATGCTTCATGAGTTGGTATGATAGGTTTGCCCTACTATGCCAGATGACGTACATTAAGTCACAGAAAATTTACCGGCGGGCATGAAAAGAGTTGATTGTTGAAAACAGATCGTTACATTGCTCCCCGCACGGGCGTTCCCACAACATGCCGTTGGTCCTTCAGGCGCATTGGCCGCCATGTCCGTGTTGAGGGGAAACCCGGTACATTACATACGATTATGTCGGAAAACGAAACCACTACTGCAGAAGAAACCGCCGTTACCACGCTGGCCCGTTTTGAGGTTCCCAGCCGTCTGGAAAAATTGAAGATCCGAATGATGCGAATCATTTGACCTTTTGTGGCGGAAACCGTTTGAAAACGGTTACGGCCATACGCTTGGCAACCCCTGCGCCGCGTTCTTCTGGGTTCTCTTGAAGGCGCCGCCATTACCTCCGTCCGCATCGCCGGCGCGCAGCATGAATTTTTCCTCCCTGCCCGGTGTGGTGGAAGATGTGACGGAAATCGTGCTGAACCTGAAAAAGGTCAATCAAGCATAACGGCAAGGAACCGCGCCTGCTCTCTCTGCGCGTGCATAAGCAGGGCGTTGTGACTGCTGCCGATATTGCCGACGACACCGTTTACCAGGTGGTCAATCCCGATCAAATCATTTGCACTCTGGACCAGGACACCATGTTCGAATGCGAATTCCAGGTTCGCGTGGGCCGCGGTTTTGCCACCGGCGATGAAAACAAGGTGCCGGATATGCCCATCGGCGTGATTCCGATCGACTCCATTTTCTCTCCGGTTACCCGCGTGAAGTATTCTGTGCAGAATACCCGTGTGGGGCAGATGACTGACTACGACAAGCTGATCCTGAAGTCTGGACGGACGGCCGCATCGCCCCCGCAGACGCCATGCTCCAGGCTTCCGCCATTCTGCGCCATCATCTGGACGTATTCGTCAACTATGACGACAAGCAGGTCAACTTTGAGGAAGCTCCTTCCGCCGTCCAGGACGAGGAAACGGCCCGCCTGCGCAAGTTGCTCAACATGAGCGTCAACGAAATCGAGCTTTCCGTGCGTGCCGCCAACTGCCTCAACAATGCCAATATCACGACCGTTGGCCAGCTTGCCATGAAGAGCGAAAGCGAAATGCTCAATACCGCAATTTCGGCAAAAAATCCCTCAACGAAATCAAGGACAAATTGCTAGAACTGGGTCTCTCCCTGGGCGTTCAGGTGGATCCCTCCCTGCTTACCGGTCCCGTGCCGCAGGCCAAGCCGCGCCTGGGTCTGGAAGAGGAAAGCCCCGTGGGCCTGGCAGACCTGATTGCCGCCAACATCGAAGACGACGACGACTAAATCTCACAAAACCAACACACATAGAAAAAATATCATCATGAGACACGGTGTAAAAACCTCCAAGCTTCAGCGCAATGCTTCTCACCGCAGGGCTCTGCTCGCCAACCAGGCATGCAGCCTCATCCTCAATGGACGCATCACCACCACCCTGGCCAAGGCCAAGGCCCTGCGCCCCTATGTGGAAAGCTGATTACGCTTGCCAAGCGCGGTGACGTGCATTCCCGCCGCCTGGCTACCGCTACCATTCATAATACGACCGCCGTTAAGCGGCTGTTTGATGAAATCGCTCCTCTTTGCGCGGAACGCAAGGGCGGCTATACCCGCATCGTCAAGCTGGGCCAGCGTCTGACTGATTCCGCCCTTGTGGCCATGATCGAAATTATCGATCTGCCCCGTGAGGCTGCCGAAAAGGAAGAAGCTCCCGCCACCACGGAAGCCACCGCCTAAGACGCACCTCTGGAACATCCCAGTTAATACCCTGCTCCGGCCTTTTGTGAGGCCGGAGCGGATTTTTTATTGGCAATAAGGAAGTTATGGCGATAATATCGCTCTTTGCTTTTTCCTGCCGGAACGTTATAATCCAGCTTTAACTATGGACGCAGTATTATTGTTTTCCGGACAAGGTGCCCAAAAGTAGGCATGGGCAAAGATTTGTATGACCAGTATCCCGTCGCCAAAGCCCTGATTGAACAGGCGGACAAGGCGCTTGGAGAATCCCTTTCTGCCGTCATGTTTGAAGGCCCCGGCGAAGAACTGACGCGTACCTGCAACTGTCAGCCCGCCCTCTACGTACATGGCCTTGCCTGCCTGGCCGTCTTGAAGGAGCTCGTTCCCTCCCTGAATCCGTGGCTGCCGCCGGCCTTTCCCTGGGGGAATTCACGGCTCATGCCGCTGCCGGGACCTATTCTTTTGAAGAAGGCCTCCGCCTTGTCCAGAAGCGCGGCGGCGCGTTTATGGAGGAAGCATGCAACGCCACGAAAGGCACTATGGCCGCCATGATCGGCGGCACGGATGAAAACGTCATTAAGCTGGCGCAGGAATGTGACGTGGATGTTGCCAATTTCAATTGCCCCGGCCAGACAGTCGTTTCCGGTACGGAGGAAGGTGTGGCCAAGGCTGTAGCAGGGGCGAAGGCCGCCGGCTGCAAGATTGCCAAGAAGCTCAATGTGGCGGGCGCCTACCATTCCCGTCTGATGCACAGCGCTATGGTAAAGCTGGCGGAAGAACTCAAGAATATTTCCTTCGGTACGCCGTCCATGCCTGTTTATTGCAATTATGAAGCCCGGGTAGTGGAAGGTCCGACGACATCCGCAGCATGCTGGAACACCAGGTATGCGGATCCGTGCGCTGGACGGCTTCCATGCAGAAGCTGGTGGACCAGGGCCACCGCCTTTTCATTGAACTGGGGCCGGGCAAGACGCTGGCCGGCATGATGGCTCGCATCTGCAAGGAAGCTACGGTCATCTCCATTGAAGACGTGCCCAGCCTGGAAGCCGCCGTTGCGGAGCTGAACAAATAATTTCCCTGAATAAAAGGGGTAAGCCGCCGGCCCGTTGGGGAGCCGGCGGTTTTTGTTGGCGTGTTCATGGCGGGGTTCCGTCAAATAGGCAATATCCCATGGAACAGGGGAAATGCCTGCCTCCGTGCCAGCGGCCCTGCTCCTGCGCGGGCATTTTCCTCATGCCGCCGGTGGGAAGATGCATGAACATCAGCATCGTTCCCATGAAAAAAGCGATGGCGGGCACGAACAGCGGTTTCCATATAAAGGAAAAGTGCGGGCATGATGGAATGCGCCGCTCCTCAGGTCAGAAGAATCAGGGCAATGAGGTAAAACAGGAGGCCGCTTTTAGGAGGCCGGCAGGAGAGCATGAAAGCCGAGGCTCTGAGCCGCGCCAGGCGTTCCTGGCGGCGCAGCCCCTGCATCAGGCATGAAAGCGAATTCCGTCAGGAAACAGGCGTTATGGAATAGAAATTCCTGATTTCTAAAGAAGTTCCGTCAGAGAGCGGATGATACTGGTCGCCAGGGAAAAATCCGCCTGCTCCGTTACCCTGTTTGGAACCGAGATGACTGGCATTCCTGCGCGGTGTGCGGCTGTAGTGCCGTTCTGGGAGTCTTCCAGCACCAGGCATTCGGACGGAGATTTACCCAGGTTTTCCGCGGCTTTCAGGAACAGGGCCGGATCCGGTTTGACGGGGAGGCCGTCGTCGCGGCAGACGACGGTTTGAAAATAGGGCATGATGCCCAATCTGTTCAGCCAGCCGTCCACCCAGCGGTGGGAAGAACTGGAGGCCACTCCCATAGGGGTTCCGGCTTCCCCAGGTTCCGGATGAGTTCTCCGGCGCCGGGCAGGAGGCCGGCATGTTCCAGATCCCGGACGATTTCCTCCTGGCGGCGGCTGTTGACGGTTTCCCAGTCGAAAGTGCGCCCCGTCAATTTCTCCAGATGTTCTCCGGGATTCCAGTGGGTGTAGCCGCTGCCCAGGCATTGGTTGAACAAATCCAGGGGAAGAGGGTGGCCGCAGGACGCGAAAACCCGTTCCCAGGAGGAATAAATGGCATATTCCGTATCCACCAGCAATCCGTCAAAATCAAAAATGACGGCGTGTGCTTGCCGGAGCAGTGCGCGGGCTTTCAGAACGGCTTCCCGGGAATCGGCAAAATGATCAGGAGGGGTCATGGACGGGAGTCTTTTTCAAGCCTCTCAATAATTCCGAGAAGCTTCTGTGAGCCAGCTTGGTTTGAAAAAGGCGGATGGCGATGATGGTGTAGATAATGTTGGGCATCCATGCTCCCAGCCAGGTGGGGAGGTAGCCTGCGGAGGCCAGGGTGGGGAAAAACTCATACAGGAACAGCATGGCTGCCGCCAGGAACAACGCAATGCCGATGCCGGACATGGCGGAGCGCCTCTGAACGTGATGGCGGAGGGGATGGCAATAAATGTCAGGATAATGCAGGAAAATATGCGGGCGATCCTGACGTGCCATTCCGTCTGCAGGCTTCTGAGGTACCTGGCATTTGTCGTGCCGGACTTGATGAGTTCTTGGAGAGCCGGGGTTCCCTGTGTATCCACGCGGACGTTGGGTGAAATCAGTTGCCAGGGTGTTTCGGGATAATGCTCTTTCAGCGTTTGGTATTCCTGCCCGGCAAAAACGGGAACATCGTGGAGCTGGCGGGGTTCCTCCTGGGAATAATTTCTTTTGATGGCCTGCCGGAAGGTCCATGTTCTGGAGGCCGGATCCCAGGTGGCTTCATCGGCAAACAGCTCGTATTTCATCTTTCCGGGGCGCTGAACTGTTCCACCCGCACCTGCCGGAAAGGATTGCCGGGGAATCAATTTCGGGAGGATTGCCCAGATACCAGATGCGGGATTCCGCATCATTTTTGTAGATGGTGCTCTGGGAAGCATGGTTGTTTTTGTTCTGGCTCAGGGAGGAGAACATCAGTTTCCTGTACAGGGCGGAGTTGGGCGCCCAGTGGAACCCGAAGATGCCGAAGTAGATGGAGGCAAAGACGGCGCCGATGATGATGGGGGTGTTGATTCGGAGCAGGGACCGTCCGGACTGCAGCATGCCGGTGATTTCTGAGGATGAGGAAAGTTTGGTAAGCGCCCAGAGTGTTCCCAGGAGAAGGGTATAAGGCAGAATCAGGTTCAGGATCATGGGCAGCTGGCTCAGGTAAAAGCGGAACGTGCCCATGAGGGGTGCGTCCAGGTTCATCAGGTCTCCCACATTGTCCGCAAAATCTCCGATAATGTAAATCAGCGTCAGGATGGCCGTACACATGATGAAGGCCGTGAACCAGGTGCGCGCCACATACTTGTCCAGGATGCTCGAACGGTTGTACAGGAACATTCCCAGAGCGGGAGAAAGCAACCCAGAAGGATGAGCCAGGGCCGCAGGAGCTGGGAAAGGGGATATTCGGACGGCGTACCGGGAATTTCCCATTGCATCTGGGACCATTCCCGGGGCATCAGGAACCAGGCTGCCGCTCCTCCTAGCGCAAGCAGGAGGAGAAATGCGGACCATTGGCGGAAATGTCGGGCCTGGATTGCCATGAAAAAAGAGGGTGGGGCAAAGAATGCCAGATCGGGAGCGGGAAATAAAGCGTTATTTGGCCGCCGGACAGGGATAAAGGGCTGCCGGAACCGCATGTCCGTGCTTGCTTCGTGAACTTCAGTGCGGTTCCGCTCCTTAAAAGGGAGGAAATGGCTGCGGGAGATGTTCCTCCTGATAGAAGTTGACTGTTGTCAACGTAAACTGGATGAGATAAAATCTTCCTGACAACTGTTTCCCGGCAGCAGCCTTTCCATGTTTAAACGTCTTGTTCAATTGTTTCTTCTGTTTTTTCTGGTTGCTGCGGGTGTTCTGGCGTGGTTTGCGTGGTACGTCTCCACTCCTCTGCTCATTCCCGTGGGAGGGGAGGAACCCTCCTCTTATCCCGTCGCGGGTTCCTGGTGATGGAACCCGTGGAAGCCGTTTCATCCGATGGCACGGCTATTGAAGGTTATCTGGTGCGCCAGGGGCGTCCGGAGGCTCTGTCTCCGCGCCAGAGCCGCGTGCGGGATACTCTGAAATTGCGTGGGAAAATGCCACATTTGGAAGCAAAACCGGAGCTGGTCGTGATAGCCGCTTCTTGGAATGAGGGAGTGGAAAGTTCCCTCCCTCTGGCGGAAGGGCTGGCTGGAGCCGGTTACACGAGCCTGATATGGAATCCGCGCGGGAAGAACAATACCCGTCAATTCTGCACGTACGGATTAAGGGAATATGCGGATGTAACGGCGCTTTTGGACGCCGTATCCCGGAAGCAGGGTGGATTGCCTCCCGTGGCCGCCGTGGGTCAGGGATTTGGTGCGGCCGTGCTGTTGAAAGCCGCGTCTGAAGATCCCCGCATCCGCTGCATGGTCAGCATGGACTGCTTTCCTTCCTGAAAACCGTGGCTGTCCGGGAGATGGAGCAGGATTGGGGCAAGCCTCTGTGCTATGCCGCTTATTGGTTGCTGGATGCCGGGGTGGATTGGCGTGCGGGTTTCAGTACGTTTGACGTGGCTCCCGTGGATGATGCCCTGAAATTGGATTATCCGGTCATGGTGGTTTGTACGAACCAATATTTTTCTCCACGCTGGAAGATTGCCTGAGCATTTACGATTCCCTGAAAAATGAGAAAAACAGCTTTATGAATCCATCCGGGAAGGGGAACCGTATGGCACCTGGGAACGGACTTTCCTGCATTCCATTGAAGGAAAGAAGGGGAAAAAATTTGAAAAGGTCTATAAGGTCAACGTCTATGCGGGGGATGACGAGCTGCAGGCTGGCATTGCGGAATGGATTCATGAGAATACGCGCATGCCCATGCCCAGGGTGTTGCCTCATGAGTCTTACAGTGCGCCCGTTACGGGTACCGCTCCTTCCGGTTCATGAATTGTTCCTTTCCTTTTGCTGATGATCCCGTGAGTGCGAATCAGGACAACAACCGAGAACTCCGCGAAAACCGCCGCAGGCGCAGCCGTTTTATTTTGCCCGCGCCTCGCCATCTGGCAGCTGTGGCGGCAGGGGCTCTCCTTGCCGCCGTGCTGGTGCATTACCTGGGGTTTATCGTTCTGAGCTGGTTTGACCTGGGCATTCATGTGCACAAAGCCCCCGCTGTCCAGGAGGACAGAAAGCCTCTGCCTGAAAAAATAGTTCTGAAGGCGGACGACCGTCCTGCTCCGGATGTAGCGGAAGCCGTTGAAAAACCGGATATTGAGCAACTTGAAGAGATTCCCCGGAATTGCCGGATTTAGAGGATATGCTTCGGAGCAGGTAGTGATTGCTCCGGGGAAACCAGCTTTTCCGCGGATCCGGTAAGTCCTTCCCCCGGAATCCCTTTCCCCGAAAATGCCGCAGGTGGACATGAATGCCGTCGCAAAGGGGTTGCCCGAACCCTCTCCGCCTGAGATGCTGAAATCTTCCGCCAGTCCAGTTACAATCAAGACGGCTGAACCGGACATGGTGAATCCGGATGAATGGTATAACAATAAGCTCAAAGGGGCGGGCGGTCAGGATGATTCCCATTTGCCGGATGGGAGCAAATCTCTTTCCCAGCTCATGGCCCAGTCCTCCTTGGGCAAGGACAGCGGGTACAGCAGGCTGGGAGCGGATCTTCTTTTTGAATACAACAAGGCGGTGATGAAAAAATTCCGCCAGGCTGAGCATGCTTCAGCTTGCGGGGCTGATGATGAAAAATCCAGATACGATTTTCATTGTGGAAGGTCATACGGACAGCTTTGGTTCGAGGAATATAATGCCGTGCTTTCCTGATGCGTGCTAATGCCGTCCGGCAGTGGCTGAAGGATAACGGCATAGCTCTGACGCGTCCGAATGGGGGAATGCAGGTTGTACATACGCGCTTGCGGCGCTTCCCGTCCCGTCGTTTCCATCAGGGGGGACCGGGATGCCCAGGCCGCCAACCGGAGGGTGGAAATCCACATGCGCAAGCCGGGAGAAGAAATACCCGCCGGGAGCCTGCCCCTTACGTATGCGGTGGATATGAACACCCCTGTCGCCCGCCAGGTGCGGGCCGGCGTGGGTGCCCGCGCCGGAATCCCCGCCTCCCGGCAGAAAGGAAAGCGCCCCCGCAGTGCGTCCATCTTCTGCCGCCCCGGAACGCCGGGAAAATCCTGTGCCGCGTCAGGAAGTAATTCCTGAGGCGGAACCCATTCCGAAACGATTCCTTCGGCAGAGCCTGTGGAGGAACGCATCCCTTCGGCAGAGCCGGTAGAGGATGACATCCCGCTGGCTGAACCCGTCGTGTGTGCGGGGAGCCGCGCCGTAGTGAAGGGAGGTGCCGGATTGAGATGGAATTGATGCGTTTCCTTCCGGTCCGGGCGCTGCCGAAACCCGAACGGCTCCGGTATCTTTTCTCCTTTGATTTTGACGATACTCTGTTCACTCTTGGCGGCCCTGCGGAAGAAAGGAGCATTTTTTTAGAACCATGCGCATGCTCCGGTCGCAGTATGGTGTTCTCTGGGGGCGTTAATACGGGGCGTGACCCTGTCTACCTGAGGGAAGGTCTGGCGGATATGTTCCGTGATGATGTGGAAGCGTTTGCCCCGGATTTCACGGTGACGATGGAACGGAATGTTCATCTGGCGGATGCGGAGGGCAGACTGATGCCCGGTGTCGTGTGGAACGATGACTGTGCTGTTGCCCATGACAGCTTGTTCACCCGTTACGGCGGCATGCTGGAATCATTGATGAGCCAGCTGGAATGCCGGTTTTCCGGGCTGGGATTACGCAGGCAGGACAATGACGCTTTTTCCCTGGTGGTGGATGATGCCTGCGGCCTGGATGAAGTTTCCTGCGTCATTCAGGATACGGTTGGTCCGTATGAGGAAATTGTCACGCAAAGGGCAGGTCCCTACCTGCGTTTCAGCCACCGTGATTACAATAAGGGAACATCCCTTTCCTTTGTTGCCTCCCGGTTCGGCATTCCGTCTTCCCATGTCGCCATTTTCGGCGACGGGCATAATGATCTGGACGCCATGCGGCATCTTGCCGGAGGCATTCCGGTGCTGCCCTTCCAATGCAGCGCAGGAAGTGAAAGACATGGTTGCCCGCGGCCATGGATACATTAGCCCGGAACCGCGCACCCGGGGCGTTCTGGACGGACTGGCGCATGGAGTGTTTCCCTATTTCGGGATGAAGGCGGAGGTTTTGAAGGAGGATATTTGAAAACGGGGGGAGGGCCGGATGCTGACGGGAGATCGGCTTTCAACATGTTTCTTTCATCAAGGCGCTCCCGGAAGGGGAAGAATCGTATTGACAAGGAATGCCTGCAATGCAGAAATGGGAAAGATTCTTTCCCAATCCCGATTACATGAACATTCCCTCTTTTTCCCGTAGCGTCTCCAGAGGTTCCGCCGTGGGCTGGTTTTTAGTGCTGCTGCTGGTTTGCGGAGCGGGAGCCGGATATTATCTTTACCAGGATAACCTGGCAAAAGGAAAGCTGCCCAGGAATTGACCGCTGAACGTAAATTGAAGGAGAAAAAGGCCAGGGAAGCTGCGGAGAAACAGCGAATAAAGCGGGAACGGGAAATCAGGGAGAAGAAGGAAAAGGAACGGTTGGCGGCCCAGAAGGCTTATGAGGAAGCGCAGGAAGAGAAGGCGCGGCAGGCGGCAGAAGCGGCCCGTAAGCTTCAGGAGCAGGCCGAACGCGAAGAACGGGAAAAAAGGAGAAGGGAGGAGCTGGAACGGCGCGAACGTGAGGAAGAGGCCCGCAGGCAGGAGGAAGATATTCCTGTGGAGGAAGAGCCTGAACCGGAAGGGCGTTTTCCCCAACCCGTGAAAAACCGGATGCCGGAGCTTTCCGTTTATTCTATTCCTTGCAGGGATGAAATCCAGACGGAAAAAGATAAGCCGCTGGAAACATGGTCCTGGGACAAGGCGGAAAAATGGAGGGGATGGAGGTTCCCCACGGGTTCCTCTCCGTGGAAAAAGGGAAAGACGCCGGACGCATGCAGGCGCTTCTGGAAAAATGCCGGGAATGGAAGGATGCCAAACTTGCCTCGCTGAAGGCGTGCCCGGCGGCGAAGGATTTTCCCGGCGTTCCGGAGAATGGGGGCCCAGACGGTCAGGCGGACGGTGGAGATAGATTCCAATATTGGAGGCTGGCATAGTACGGGACTGTATGCGCCGCCCGGGGCGGAAATTTTCGTGTTCCCTGTCCGGCGCTCCCAAAGACGGTTCGATCAGCGTCCGCATAGGGATGCCATACGGACAGCCTTCATAAGCTGGATGAATGGAAAAGAGTGCCGGAAATAACCATGCAGGTTCCGGCTGGCCGTGGGCGCGTGAAAATGGTGAATCCGATGGGCGGCCTTGTTTATGTGAATGTAGGCCAGCGTCCCAGACGGGGAAGGTCTTCAAGGTTCAGATTTCGGAGCCGTGCCGTCACCTCTGTTCGTAATGGGAAGACCACTCCGGAACAATGGGCCGAACAATTGGAAAATACCAAGGCCCCGTGGGGGAAATCCGCATGCCCCGGCTTATTGTCACGATGCCCGTGGAACAGCTGAAACAGTGTCCGGATGTTCAGAAGACGGCGGAATTTCTGCAAAAAACATGGCTCTTCAGGACTGGATTATGGGATGGGATACTGCCGGACCGCCTGCATCATCCGATGCGCTTTGTCGTGGACAGGCAGATATCCGCCGGGGCCGGGCATTCCGGTTATCCCGCCATGGCCACAAAGGACTGGACGAATTCCATCGCCACCGGTTCCATCATCCATTCCGAAGCTGGGGTTTGTGGCATGAACTGGGGCATAACCACCAATCCCCTCCCTTTACGATGGAAGGCCAGACGGAGGTATCCGTCAACATATTCTCCATGGTGTGTGAAGTGATGGGAACTGAAAAGACTTTGAATCCTGCTGGGGCGGCGGTATGGGGCCGTCCGGCATGAGCGCGGAAATGAAAAAAATATTTTTCAGGCACCCAGACTTACAATGAGGCTCCCAACAAGGTGCAGCTCTTCTTCTGGGTGGAGCTGATGTACTATCTGGGATTTGACGCCTTCCGCCAGGTGGCTCTTCAATTCCATGACAAGCCTTATGACAACGGCGAACTGAGGATGAAAAAAATGGGAATGGGTCATGAACGCTTTTTTCCAAAGTCACGGGAAAGAACATGGGGCCTTTTTTAAGATTTGGCGTACGCCGGTTTCCGAACGTGCTGCGGGCAGGATGAAAGACCTTCCCGCCTGGCTTCCTTCCAAGGATTATCCGGCCTGTTATACCGCAGAGGAATAAGAAGGTTCCGGAACAGGGGGGGAGGAGGCGTTGCCGCACTCGCTTCTGGACGGTTCCGCCGGCTGGGGCTAGGATGGCGGAGCTGTGAAATGGCTGAATGACTGGCTGGGCTTTTTCAAGCCCCTTCAGGTGCGGAACCTGCAAATATTCTGGTCAGGGCAGGCTTCGGCCCTGATTGGAATGTGGTTGCAGGTGACGGCCATGGGTATTCTTGTGTACGATATTTCCGGAGGCTCCGCCACGGCAGTGGGGGTGTTGGCTGCCTTGAACGCTCTTCCTTTCTTTCTGGGCGGCATGCTGCTTGCCGGGCTGGGGGGACCGTTTTGACCGGAGGAAACTCCTCATAGCCGTGCAGTGCGTCCAGTGGCTGGTGGCTGTAGCCCTGTTTCTGCTGACTGTGCTGGATATGCTCCAGCTGTGGCACCTGTACGCCGCCGGACTGGTGATGGGCGTCAATCAGACGGTGGGTTTTCCCACACAGCAGGCTTTTTGTGGGAGACCTGATACCGCGCCGGCAATTACAGGAGGCCGTGGGCATGTATTCTCTGGTATTTAATACGTGCCGGGCCATAGGGCCGGCGCTTGCCGGCTATATCATTGCGGAATGGGGCGCCGGAACCGCTTTTGGCGGCAATGTGGCGGCAAGCCTGCCTCTCGTTGGCTGCTTGGTTGCCTTAAAGGGATGCGTAGCGGATACCTCCGCTCCCAGAAAGCAGCGCGGCGCAGGAAGGAAAGCATCCGGCCTCAAGACGGTGCTTGCCACGCGCAGTCTGCTTTTTATTATGATCAGCGCTCTCATTCAGAATATCTGCGGGCAATCCCTCTATCAGATTGTTCCGGCATTGATGCACGGAAATCCCAGGAATACCGGCCTCATTCTGAGTGCGGTCGGAGCCGGGGCCATGGTGAGCATCCTCTTTGTTCTGCCGTTTGCACGCAAAAGCGACAGGGGTGGGGCCAAACTTTCCTCAGGTACCCTGTGGATGGGATGCGCACTGTGTGTGGCCGGTGTCGTCCCGGTGGTGGAAGTGCAGGCCCTCTGTTTCTTTTTTTGCCGGTTTGGCCACTTCTTCCCTCTTCGTTACTTCTTCATCCGCTGTGCAGCTTCTGGCTCCCCGGAACGCAAGTCGGCCATTCTGGGGCTGTTCAGCATTGTCACCATCGGTGTGCAGCCGCTGGCGGCCATGGGTTGGGGGCTGTGGTGGATGCCTGGGGTGTTCAGACAACGATTGTCTTGGCGGGAGGGTTGGAAGCCTTGTTTTCCATTTGGATGCTGAGCGTTCCATCTTGGCGTCATTTCAAATTTTTCTCCGGATGACTGTCCGGAGACGACATAGCGCCTTTCCTCCATTTACGGCAGGTGAAAACCGCCGGTCCGCATTCTGCGGAAAAGGGAGTGCATGGGGGCTTTCCCTCGTGGAAATCCGGAATGCGGCCGGATGAGGGAAGAGGAAGCAGGTTGCAGAAACGTCAGGAACCGGCTGTTAGCCGTCCGTTTCTGCCTCGTGTTCGGAATAGCTGATGCCCAGCATGCAGATATCGTCGGCCTGATTGGTGCAGCCGGTAAATTTGGCTACGCAGGTAAAGGGCCTGATGGACGAAATCCTTGGTGCTGTGGGGGGAGGAATTATTAAAATAGTCAATCAGCCTTTCCACGCCCATTTCTTCCCCGTCCTGGTTGGCTGCTTCCGTCAGGCCGTCCGTGTACATCAGGATGCGGGACCCCGCCAGGAGCGAAAACTGGGCATTATGGTACGTAGCGTCATCCAGCAGTCCCAGGGCGATGCCTCTGGGCAGCGGCATTTTGCGGGCGACCCCGTCCGGCCCCAGAATGATGGGATGCGGATGTCCGGCTGTGGAGGCTGTCATGACCCCGGTTTCCAGATCCAGGTAAATATAAACGGCGGAGGCGAACATGGTGGTGTTCGCCCGTTGCAGGATTTTGGCGAGCTGGTGGTTGAGGGAAGTAAGGAAAGCCGCCGGGTTATCCGCCAGGTGGGACAACTGTTCCATCAGGCCGCGGAGCATGGAGGCGATCAGGGCGGCGCGGATGCCGTGGCCCATCACGTCGCAAACGATGGCGCCAACGCCGGAATTGCCTACGGGAAAAGCATCGAACCAGTCTCCTGCAACCCCCTCCGAAGGAGTGAAAAATATGGTGAAAATCCGCATGGCGGGTCAGGCCGTGTTCCGTATGGGAGCGGGAGGGATTTCGTAGGGAAGCAGGGCGAACTGGGTTTCCCTGGCCAAATCTATTTCCTTTTCCAGAGTTCTGTTGCGTTCCTCCAGGATGCGGGCCGTTTCCGTGGCCTTGATTTCTGTCTTCACCAGTTTGGTGACATCACTGGAAATACCTACAATTCCCTTTAGCTCTCCGTTGCGTCCGTACCACGGGAACTTGCTGATCTGGCTCCAGGAATCATCCTTGTGGAGCCATGTCTCATGATGAAGGCGGGCGCGGATGGGGCGTCCGGTAACCATGATGTCCATTTCTCCTTGCGGGAAATATCGGACATCGTTTGGTCAAAAAAGTAATCGTCCGTGCGTCCGGTCAGGTCTGCCGGCGTCGGTACGCCCAGCTTATTGGCTGTGGCGGTATTCGCCAGGACGAAACGTGATTCCCGGTTCTTGAAATAGATACTGTCGGGGAATGTGTTCAATCAGGGTATGAAACAGGTCCCTGTCCTCCGCAGCGCGCAGTTCCGCCGTTTTTCGCCGGGTAATATTGACCCATACGCCCACCAGCATAACGGGCCGGCGCTGTTTGTCCCTGCGGGCAAGGCCGTTGACGCGGACCCAGCTCCAGCTTTTGGAGTTCAGCTTCTTCATCCGGATTTCAATGCGCATGGGCACATGGGAGTGGCCGTCCAGATAACGGCGCACTTCCTGGGAAAAAAAGCCTGGTCTTCCTCGTGTATGGTAAGCTCCGGCTGGGTGAAGATATTGGGAGCTTTCTCCTTGCGGCTGGCCCCCATCATGGTCAGGCAGCGGTCCGTGTAATGAATGACGCCCGTTTTAATATTCCAGATGTAAAATCCTTCTTCCGCCGCCGCCAGGGCCATTTTGATTTTGTCCCAGGTAAAAACTCTCTGGGCGGAATGTCTGTTGCGTGAGGGCGGCATTGCAGTTGCCGTTAATCTAACGACAAAACCGCTGTCTTGGCAAGAGGCAAAATAAAGGAATCCTTTCTGAAAGGAGGTCTGGCCGGGGGAACGCGTATGAAGGACACCGGCTGGTTTTTAAGATGGACTCCTATTTTTCTTTTTTCCTTTTCCTGGGATTGAAGAAATTGCAGTTCTTTCTTCAAAGCGCTTCCTACGCGGTGCTTTGCCAGATAAACCTGGGCAATCGTGACGCCGAGCTGCCGGCGGACCTTGGCCGCGTCCCACTCCCGCAGGACATAATAGTCAAAAAATCTGGAACTGCTTGGGCGACACTTTTGCCTTGACGCGTTCCAGAGCCGCCTGAAGAAGGTTATTCTGCCATTCCTGTTCCCATACCTGGTCAAAATTATTCTTCCCTTCATCCGGGATTTTGTCGATGGGGTGTTCCAACGTGCCTGGGGCATCCGGATTCATCAGCATGGCCGTGTCCTTTTTCCTCTTGCGGAACTGGTCGTTGATGCGCCAGCGGGTCATGTTCCAGAGCCAGAGTTTGAAGGAACCCTGTTCCGGTTTGTAAATATTTTTCCTGCTCTGCTTGGCGATGGAAAGAATGGTTTCCTGTACCACGTCCCAGGCCTCGTCTTCCCTTAATCCGGCCTTGAGGGCGACGGAATAGATAAGCCGCCAATACGTCCGGTAAAATTCATCCCAGGTGCGCTGGTCTTCCCAGTTTTCCAAACGCGCGATCAGGCTTTTCCTGGTATGTTCCGCGTATTGGGAAAGTGTCTGCTCGTCAGGCTGGGACTCGTTATGGGGTTGCAATGGGGACACATTCATGGTTTATCATGAACTACGGATGGAAGTGAAGCGAAAGCCGAGTAATAGGACGGAAAAATTCTGCACGGTCCGTCCTGTTCATTCACTACGTCCGTCGTGGAGAAAATCTTTCAGGGAAACGGACATGATCAGGAAAACGTCAAAACGCAGGGGAACCTCCGTCATCGCGGCCCTGGTTGCGTTGTGCGCGGTGGTGGGGTACGGTTTGACGGAGTGGGCGCCGCTGGATAATGAACCGCAGGCGGTTCCTGCCCGCCAGAGGGAAGAGCGGCAGACGGTTCGGGAGAAGGTGGAAATCCCCGACAAGGGGGAGCCCGTTCGTTTGCTGACCATGAACGCCGGCAACTACTTTGTGCCGGAAGACCCCAGGAGAAGCAATTTTCAGGTAAAATACAAACCTGTGGAAGCCCGTGAAGCCGTGGCGGAGCTGGTTCGTCAATCGGGGGCGGAAATCGTGGGGCTGTGTGAAATGGGCGGGGAGGCTGCCGTTCGTGACTTGCAAATGCGGCTGAAGAGAAAGGAGTTCATTTGCCGTACAAAGTTCTTGTCATGCGGGATGGGAAGACCGTGGTTTGGCCCTTCTTTCCAAATACCGCATCGCGGATAACCGTTCCGTAGCGGACATGCCTGTATCCGGAGAGGCGAAACGGAAAAAGACGATGCTGCGGGGGCATTCTGGACGCCACGGTCAGCATGCCGGACGGACGGCTGTTCCGCCTGGTGGGCATTCATTTGAAATCGCGCCTCAGCCGTGACGGTTCCGCAGAGGATACGCGGCGAAGGGAAGCCTACGCCCTGCGGGACTACCTGAATGAAGCTCTTGCCTCTCAGGACGGCATGCCTCTGCTTCTGTACGGAGATTTTAATGACGGCCCGTCAGACAGCGCCGTGCAGGTCATCCAGGGGCCGGCCAAAACGGAATACCGCCTGAACCGTTTGAAGCCCAGGGATTCTCGTGGTGAGACCTGGACCATTTACTACGAAGACGGTGACACCTACCATTCCTTCGATCATCTTTTCCTGAACAATACTCTGAAAAAAGCGCCTCGGCCGCAAGCCTCCCATGGGCATCCTTGACTCTCCCCCTCGCTCCAGGCCAGCGACCACCGCGGCGTGTGGGTGGAATTAAGATAAGCAGGGCCTGATGTTTTTTCAGCAGGGGGAGATGGAAAGGGGAAAAATGAAGGCTTTGGAAAAGGAGGACAAAAAAATTTTTTTCTTGTCGTTCCGGCCTTATCCTTCTTGAAATGCGGGAGTTGGACCGACCGGATGTTTTTCTTTTCGGAAGGATGGCGGAAGCAGGGATTTCCGCATGGCGATTCCTTGCCGGAATTTTGTTGGACAGGAACATATCAGGCATTCCAGTTCCTCAAAAAATGATTGCCGTGTCCGTCTGAAACGGGTAGCATGCCAAAATCGTTGTTCAATCCTGCATCATCTGTATGAGATATTTTTCCAAGCATTCCGGAATGGCTCCGCGCTGTTCCTCGCCGGGGAGCAAAGGGGTTTACCCTGGTGGAATTGATTGTTGTCATTACCATTATGGTTGCCATGATGGCCTTGGCCGCCAGCATGTTGAGGGGCGGGGGCAGGGGGCAGGGGCTTCAGGCCGCCGTTGAAATGGTGGACGGCATGGTGCAGGAGGCGCGGCTGGATGCCATGGGCAAAGGAACGTGGAGCCGCCTGATTATTGTGAGCACTCCCGATGACGAAGCCCGCAATATGCGCACTTTGGGCGTGATGTCCAAAAATACCCGTACCGGGAAGTGGCATCTGGTGAACCGTTTGCAGACTCTCCCCGCCGGTTTTTACGTCAGTCCGACCTACAGCACCCTTCTGGAAGGCGCGAAGAAAGCCAGGGGCGAGAAATCCACGGCCCGCGATTTTTGCCAGTCGTGACGGGCAGGATACCGTCAACCTTCCCGGCAACAGAATGACGGATATTTACTTCATTGAATTTGACGAGGAAGGCCGCATGTCCCAGCCGAACGCCCCCACCCGCCTGGTGGTGGTTGCCGGTTCCGCCGGGAACGGCAAGGAGGAGAGGCCAACCCCGATGGTGGACGGCAAACCGGGCCTGGCAGGCGGCATTGTGATTTATCCCAAAGGCAATATCAGCCGTCTGAGGACGACGGAGCAGGTGATTCCCAATTAGTTTCTGTGATATAATACCAGATTTCCCATTTTATGTTGACCAAGTGTATGAAACAGTCTCGTTCCAAGGGGTTCACCCTGACGGAAGTGGTGCTTGCGATCGGCGTGGTGGCCGTGCTGATTGTAGTGTTCATGGCCATGTTTATTCCTGCCAGAAGGACGGTTCAGTCCGCCCTGACTATTCGTGAAGCGGACCGCATCGTCCACGCCCTGACGGCGGAACTGGGAGAACTCCGCAATTCCGAGCGTGCCGCGTCCAACGCCAGAAAGTCTTCCTCCTCCAAATATGTTTCTGCTTTTGACAAGGCGTTTTACTGGATGCAGTTCACGTCCAGGCCCGCTACGACCATTCTTGTTTACAATTACAGGGCGGATTTGACCAAGGGGCCCGCAAAGACGGAACTCCCCAGCCCTGGCTGGAGGATGGCGGAAGCATTCCCGGCAAAAATACTGCGGTGGTGACAGGGGTCTGCCTGGCGAACAACAAAGAGCGTTGGGATGATTTCAAGGCCCTTGTCGGTCCCGTCTTCGCCGTGCGCATGACCCAGCTGGTAGTGGAACGTATGGATTCAAGCTCCTACGGGTATAAGCTGGCTCCCAAGTACGGAACGATTTATAATCCTTACAACCGCGGCAAGGTGATTAAGGAACCTTCCCTGTATGTTTATACGCCGGAGAAAGGCGGCGGCCTGAATTTGCCGTGGGGGCGGAAGTCCTGTACCAGGCGGAGTTCTTCCAGCTGTTGAATACGGACCCTGAGCGTTTACAACATCTGACGTGGGAAAATTACCAAAGACTCCCGTGTTTACGCGCAATCTCGCTTTCCGCCGTTAGCGGGCATTATCTGAAGACCTCTGAAAAAACATGAAGACATTTGCCAAAATCAAATCCGGCGCGTTCACCCTGATTGAGCTCCTGGCAGCCATGACCATCACTACCGTGCTGGTTCTGGTCATTGTGGCCCTGACTTCCCGCGGGGGTAGATATCTGGAGATGGGTGCTGCAGGATGTGCGGACCACGACGCTTGCTCGCACGGCCATGGATACCCTGACCAAGGATTTTGAAAGCATGCAGTTCCGTCCCGGGATTCCCTTTGAGTGGATGCTGGTGCAGCGGGACAGCGATTTGGTTTCCCGTGCGGAAAAGACCAAGGTTTCCAGGAAAAAGGGCCGCTCTTCCTCCCTGAATGAGGCCCGCGTGAACCTGATGACCATGGGGCCGGAAGGCGCCAAAATCACAAATGCCTCCCAATTGGTTTTCTTTACCACGGCTACGGACCGCAATCCGGCCAAGTCCAGCATGGACATGCGGAATGACCGCATCATTGGTGATGTGAATTGCGTGGGATACAAGCTTCTTTACCGTGACCAGATTCTGGACCAGGACGCTACGGCGGAGTCTGACGGTTTTCCCGTTTATTCCTGTACCGCAACTTAATCAGCGCGGAGGATACCGTGCGGAACCTTCTGGGCCAGCAGGATCTATGGTCCGCTTATGCACGGTACCAGCAGGATGAAACCGTCCCTTCCAACTTCCTGGTGGAGAATATTGTGGAAATGACGCTGATTTTTGAAGTGGATTACCAGAAGAAGATCGGCAATTCCGGCAGCAACAAATCGGACAAGGATGCCTCGCAAAGAGCATCCGTGCTGGTTCCGGTCATGACTACGGGCGCCAACCGTCTCGGCTCCTGCACCCAGATGGATGTGTATGGCAATCGCCTGGACATCATAGGCAGCAGCGTGAATATTGATGATTTGAAATCCGGCCGCGTTACTGCCGTGACAATTTCCATGACGGTGGTGACGGATGAAGGCATGGCTCTTGTGGACCAGATCCGGCAGAAAAAGCGTCCCGCTCCCTCTCTGAGGGAAATTTTTCGAACGTTATACCCGGTCTTTCACCCAGAGGATTGCATTGCCGATGAACCGTTAGGCTTGTATCCGGGAAACCGGGGAGGGCGGAATCGGCCGCTGTTGCTTTTTTGTCTGGAGCGTTCCTGCCGTTAATTGTTCTGTAGTTGCCATATGTTGGGTTTCACAAATATCGTCGGCAATTTATCCCCTCTGCCGGAATTAGTGCTGTGGCGCGATCCTGTCGCCAGAAGCGGGGAGGAAGCCATGGCCGTGGACGAAGCTCTGCTGGAATGGGGCAGGAAGCCTGTGCTGAGGGCGTACCGCTGGGCGGAACCGACCGTGACTTACGGTTATTTTGATGAGGAGGCCACGGCGCGCGCCATTTTCCGGGTGAGGAGCTTCATTTTGTCCGCCGCTGGACAGGGGGGGATTGTAGACCATCGGCAGGATATTCCATTTACTCTGGCCATGCACCGCAAGGGAGAAAAAGAGCGTCCTTCCAGCGCGGTTTTGTACCGTTGGATTCATGGGGCGCTGGCCCGCGTCCTGAGGGATTGCGGGGGGTGGAGTGCGTGATGCTGGACGGGGATGCCCCGGACGGAGGGCGGGCCTGTTTTTCCAGCCCCGTAACGAGTGATCTTGTCTTTCCCGGCGGGGAAAAACTGGCTGGCGGCGGCCAGAGAAGAGTCCGCGGAGGCGTTCTTCACCAGGGGAGCATCCAGAATTGTCTTCTCCCTTCCGGATGGGATGAATTGCTGGCTGCCCGCCTGGCGGAAAAGCATTCCCTGTGCGTGGACGCGGAATTGTTCCCCGGCATGAATGCCTGCGTGGAGGAACTGCTGGCTTCCAAATACCGTACGGAAGCATGGCGTTCCGGCGTACGGCATGGGCGTCCGTCTCAATCACGGTAATTTCCCTTTTTCCCGATGAACTATCTTCCAGATCCCGGCCGCTACAGCTACGCAGCCTACCGCCGTTGCGGGCGCAGCGGGCTGCTGCTTCCTCCCGTTTCCCTGGGTCTCTGGCACAATTTCGGCGTAGCGGATGATTTTGAGAACGCCCGCCGGCTTATTCACGGCGCGTTTGATGCCGGTATCACGTATTTTGACCTGGCGAATAATTACGGCCCTCCTCCCGGTTCGGCGGAAGAATGCTTTGGCCGTATTTTCATGCAGGATTTGTCCCGTTTCCGTGATGAACTTGTTATTGCAACTAAGGCGGGGCATTTGATGTGGCCCGGCCCGTACGGGGACTGGGGATCCCGCAAACACATGCTTGCCAGCCTGGACCAGTCTCTTTCCCGCATGAAGCTGGGGTATGTGGATATTTTTTACGCGCACCGGCATGATCCGGAAACTCCCCTTGAAGAAACGGCGGGAGCTCTCATTACGGCGGTTCGCTCCGGAAAGGCCCTGTATGCCGGTATTTCCAAATTCCCGGCGGAACAGGCCAGGCAGATGTGCTCCATGCTCGGGGAGGCCGGCGTTCCGTGCCTGGTGCATCAGGTTCGTTACAATATGTTTAGTCGGGAACCGGAAACATCCGTTTTCAGGCTGTCCGGGAAACGGGTATCGGGTGCGTCGCTTTTTCTCCCCTGGCCCAGGGGATGCTGACGGACCGTTATCTGGAGGGTATTCCTGAAGATTCCCGCGCGGCGGGTTCCTCCGTCTTTTTAACAAAGGAGCGGGTTCTTCAGCATGGGGATAAGATTCGCCGTCTGGGCGCCCTGGCCCGGAGCCGGGGCCAGAGCCTTGCCCAGATGGCCCTGGCCTGGGTGCTGAAAGATCCCGTAGTGACCACGGCTCTGATTGGAGCCAGCCGCCCCTCGCAAATCAGGGATTGCCTGAAAGCTCTGGATAGTGCGCCGTTTACGCCGGAGGAGCTCTCTCTTATTGACGCAAATGCGGATAGATAGGCGCTGCTTTTCCCGTGGCGCTGGTCTTTCTGCAGGAAGGTGAATTTTCTCGTTCCGGACACAGGTTTTTTCTTGGAGTAAAGTAGAGCTGGTGTTATGTTTTTACCACTTTAATTTAAAGTGTACTGACAATGATAACCATCCAGGATTTATTTTGGCTCATCCCATCGGCTTCCGTGCTGGCCCTCATTTTTGCGGGCATCTTTTTTACCGCATGAAAGCCCAGGATGAGGGGAACGAGGTCATGAAAATGATCGCCAAGCACGTTCGCAGCGGCGCCATGGCCTATCTGCGGCAGCAGTATAAGATTGTCGCCATTTTCTTTGTGCTCATTACTGTTGTCTTCGCTTTTCTGGCGTACTGCCTCCACATTCAGAACCCCTGGATTCCCTTCGCTTTCATTTCAGGCGGCTTTTTCTCCGGTCTGGCCGGCTATATCGGCATGAAGACGGCTACGTACGCTTCCGGCCGCGTGGCGAATGCCTGCCGCCATTCCCTGGATGCCGGGCTGCAAATAGCTTTCCGCTCGGGCGCCGTGCTCGGCCTGACCGTCGTGGGCCTTGCCATGCTTGATATCGGCGCCTGGTACTGGGTGCTGAATTGGTTTTACGGGGACATGGAGCTTTCCATGCGCCTGGTCGTCATCACTACCACCATGTTGACGTTCGGCATGGGGGCTTCCCTACAGGCGCTGTTTGCCCGTGTGGGCGGCGGCATTTTCACCAAGGCGGCGGATGTGGGAGCCGACCTGGTGGGGAAGGTGGAGGCCGGCATTCCGGAGGACGATCCCCGCAACCCCGCCACCATTGCGGATAACGTGGGCGATAATGTTGGGGACGTGGCCGGCATGGGTGCGGACCTTTACGAATCTTACTGCGGTTCCATTCTGGCTTCCGCCGCTTTGGGCGCGGCTGCTTACATGGCCGTTCCTGAAATGGCGATCAAGGCCGTCCTTACGCCCATGCTGATCGCCGCCCTCGGCACTATTCTTTCTCTGTTGGGCGTGTACGCGGTGCGCGTGAAGCGCGGCGCTTCCCAAACGGAGCTGATGGCAGCCCTGAACCGCGGCATCAACTTGAGTTCCTTCCTGATAGCCATTGCTTCCGCTTTCCTGCTCCAGCTCATCGGCCTGGATAACTGGGCCGGCATCTGGGGGCTATCGTCACCGGCCTGGCGGTGGGCATCGTCATCGGCAAGAGCACGGAGCATTACACCTCCCATGATTCCTATCCCTGCCGTAAAATCGCCCACAGCGCGAAGACGGGGCCGGCCACCGTCATTATTTCCGGTATCGGCATCGGCATGATTTCCACCTGCATTCCTGTAATTACTGTCGTCGTGGGCACTGTGCTGGCTTATGGCATGGCTTCCGGGGACTGGCATTTCACCGGGGCTGAAATGCGCAAGGGGCTGTATGGCATCGGCATTGCCGCCGTCGGCATGCTTTCCACGCTGGGCCTGACATTGGCGACGGACGCTTACGGCCCCATTTCCGACAACGCCGGGGGTAATGCGGAGATGAGCAAACTGGATCCGGAAGTGCGCCGCCGCACGGATGCCCTGGATGCCCTGGGCAACACGACAGCCGCCACGGGCAAGGGCTTCGCCATCGGTTCCGCCGCTCTGACGGCATTGGCTCTTCTGGCCTCCTATATTGAAGAATTGAAGATTGCCATCCTTCACTGGAGTGAGGCCACGGGCAATACCATTTACAAAATTAATGACGCCGTAAGCGTGGAGGTTTCCAAAATCGCCACTGCTTCCCTGTCTGATTTCATGGGCTATTTCCAGGTAACCCTGATGAACCCGAAGGTTCTCATGGGTCTCTTCGTGGGGGCCATGATGTCCTTCATGTTCTGCGGGCTGACCATGAATGCCGTCGGCCGCGCCGCGGAAAAAATGGTTAAGGAAGTGCGCCGTCAGTTTAAGGAAATCAAGGGAATCCTGACTGGGGAGGCAGAGCCGGATTACGTGCGCTGCGTGGAAATTTCACGGCGGGAGCGCAGCATGAGATGATCTGGCCGTCCGTGCTGGCGGTCATCACCCCCATCTGCATGGGCATCGTCTTCGGCGTCCCCGGCGTGTTCGGCCTGCTGGCCGGCGGCCTGGCTTCCGGCTTTGTGTTGGCCGAATTCATGGCTAATTCCGGAGGCGCGTGGGACAATGCCAAAAAATATATTGAGCAGGGCCATGTGGGCGGCAAAGGCTCGGAAAGCCATAAGGCAGCCGTCATCGGCGATACGGTGGGCGACCCCTTCAAGGATACGTCCGGCCCGTCCCTGAACATCCTGATCAAGCTCATGAGCATGGTGGCTATCGTCACCGCCGGCGTGAATATAGCCGTGACCCTGTTCTAAACAGAAAGATTCTTTCACGGAAAACGGAGGAGTCCCGCTGTTCTAGCGGGACTCCTTTTTTCTGGCTGAAGGGAATCGTCCACTGGTGAGCGGTTTTTAATTTCCGCTTCTTTCAAAGGCTCTCTGAAAGACTGTTCCTAATAGGAGGAGGGGGGTAAGTATGATTTTTTAATCATATTTTTTATTTGTATCAGATTTTATTTTGGTTAGTATAAAAATAACAAAATGACTGACAGAATAGACCAGCTGGCTTTTTCTTCCTTCCGGTTTTTATTCTGCTGTCTGGCAGTTTTTTCCGGCGTTGTTCCCTTGTGGGCTTCGGATGGCCCGGATGATGACATGAAGGAGACGGAAGAGGAAGCCTGCGGGCCCCTCCAGATTAAATCCCAGACAGAGTTGTGTTCTGCGGATTATTATATCAAGGGAGGAAGTGAACAGGACAAGGAAGACGATAGAAAAAAGAAAAATATAGGAATTGGGGAGAATATCTCCTTTCTTCTGATCGGCAAACCTAAGGGAAATATTGAAGAAATTACCTGGAATATTAAAGGAGAAGGCTTCCAGCAGACAGATACTAATCCATTCAAAGGTTCGCAACAGATCACTTTGACTGCCAAAAGGATTTAACCAAAGATGCCCGCGTCACCATTACAGCCAAAAACCGGCGAAGACAAAGAAGCTAAAATCACCGTCAATATCAGGATTCCCAAGAAGATAACGGAGGAAAAATATGAGGGACACATGGATCTGGGAGATGGCTTTTCCGCCAATACGGCTGATTTTAAAATACCCAAGGGAGAACACGGTGTCTGGGGATTTGTTAAAGTGACGCTTTTTCCTACTGACGTCAGTTTTAAGGGAGTCAAGGTGATTGAGCGGGATGGAGGACTCATGTGGGAAGGAAAGAACGGGACTCCCCCGCGGCCTCAACCGGAACTGGCAGTCGAGCATGTAACCTGCAACATGGCCGCCCCATTCAGGATAAAAATAATTTTTATGATATGGTAGGGGGACAATCGCGATATTGAGGAAGTTCTTGAAACGATTCGCCGGTCCAAACATAATCCTCAACAATTTTGGTTTGTATGCAACTTCCATATTCATTGGGGAAAGGGAGGAAAAGGCAGTGAACAACAGGATTCCATTTTTTTTAGGAACGACAAATCAAAAATACCGTATTGAAGCCATTGATCAAAAATACCAAAAACGGTTGTTGAGAAATTCGGCATCACCTTTACAAGAACCAGCAATGAGGATTAAAAACAATGAACCTGTTATCTCCTTTATGCGCGTGTGCCGTCTGCCTGATGATTGGGAAGGGCAATCAGGCCTATTCCGATTCTCCCCTGGAGAGCCCGGCGTGCATCGACCAGTACAAACAGCCGTCCGCAACCATCCGGGGACTCTCCGGTTTGCTGAAGGACATGCGGCTTAAATCCTTCTACAACGGGGCCAGGAAACATACGCTCACCTTTAGTTTGACGACACAGGATAACATTGATACCGAGCTGAAAGAGAAAATATGGAATTATTATCTGGTAGCTTCAGCGCCCCTTTTTACCTACAAAACGTACCGGGAAATCGAGCCGGATGTTGATATGGGCGATGATAGGGCTGATATTCACCGCAAGTCCGAAGCCTGCCTCCTCATGGAAAAATATATCGGCCTGGTTCGAAAGACGAACAAAATCAAGGAACCCGTCAAAAAGCAGATCATCCGGCGCCTGTTTCTTTCCTATTACGCGCGTATCCTGAAACAGTACAAAAACGCGCAGGAACCCAATCCCTACCAGAGGGATGCCCAGGAAATCCCGTCCCTCCCCTTTCCGACAAGGAAAAGGAATTCCCGGAAGCGTGAGATAGAAAGAATCAAACGTCTCCCGTTCAGGAAGTCCTCAAACTGATGCGTGAAGGTTCAAGCCACCGCTCTTTTATCGAGACAAGAAATGAAGTGTTTGGAGATGAAGTCAAGCATCTTGAAAAATCCTTCATGAAACTGCTTGTTTCCGAATTCCCCGGTCAATACGGCAAGGTAGAGAATTTTATTCTGGAAGCCGGATATTCGAAAGAAGACATCCCCAGCCTGATTGACCGCACCGTGGGCAGGGACGAAAAGACGGATTTCCTTTATAAAGGGAAACATCGTCAGAAACATGACAGGCTCTACAGGAAAAAGAAGTGACGGTGTCTAAAGCCGAATGTTCAAGACGCTCTTTCTTCCTTTTCTTTTTGTGAAGAGATAGCCGGAAACCGGGGGAAGTGAAGAAGTCTTGCAATAACCGGTTTCTGGAAAGGGAATTCTTGGATTCGTAAAGAAGGAAAAGAAAAACGTGCTGCGCTATGTTCGCAGCTCTGTTCCGCCGGTGGGAGTGGGGGCGGGCGGTTCCTTGGAAAGTTTGAATGCGCCGGAGAGGTGTCGTGTTTTCTCTGGGCCGATTGAGAAGCCAATACGGTTTTTTCGCCATTGACGGAAAGTTTTTTGACAAAGAAGGGGCAGAGGAGTAATAAACGCGCAGATGCGTTTCAGCACTGTACAGCCCTTTTTTTAGCAAGAACCGTTATTATGGTAACGGCTATTGGTGGCGCGTACCCATGTCCGGACGGGGGAATCCTGAGGTGCAGTAATAGCATTCAGCTATGACCATTTTTCAAGAACTGCTTTGATTCCTCCGAGAGTCAAAGCAGTTTTTTTATTTTCAACTTACATCCACCATCCATGCAAACACCATCCATGATTACTCTCCAACAGCGCAGCCGCCGTCTGAGCGCCGATCTGGAGACCCCTATCAGCCTGTTTCTGAGCCTGACTCAGAATAAAATCCCCGGACTTCTGCTGGAAAGCGCGGAAGTGGACGGCAGATGGGGCGCTACAGCATCATCGCCTGCGATTACCTGATGACCGTTTCCTGCGTAAACGCCAGGCTTTCCCTTTTTCATCGAAGACGACCGCCTGGCATCCCTGAAAGAGCTGGAAGGCATGCCTTACCTGGATGGGCTGCGCGTCCTGATGCAGCGTCTGGAGCTGGTGGGGACGATATGAGGCAGGCTCCCATCACGAGGGCTTTGTACGGCTATTTCGGGTATGAAACCGCCGCCTTGTTCCAGCCCAGGCTGGCGCAGGCCATTCCTGCTTCTTCCGCAGAGTCCTGCCTGGTGCTGGCCGGCACCGTGATTGTTTTTTGACCATTTGTACAATCGCCTTACCCAACTCAGCCTGGGTGAACACTGGGATTTGCCCCATGCCCCGCTCCATGGGGCGGAGGAACCTTCTATAGGGGAGGTTCCCGCACACCGGACCAGGCAGCCTACATGAAGGGGGTAGAGCATATCAAGGAGCTGCTGCATGACGGAGAAGCCATCCAGGTGGTGCTTTCCTCCCAGGCTTCCGCGGAGTTCCACGGAGACGCTTTCATGCTGTACCGCCGCATGCGCAGCATTAATCCGTCCCCATACATGTTTTTCATGCGCCTGCCGGAGGTGACTTTGTTCGGATCTTCACCGGAACTGATGGTGCGCTGCACGGACGGCAAGCTCCAGCTTTCTCCCATTGCCGGAACGCGCAGAGCGCGGCAGGGACGACGAGGAAGACGCCGCCCTGGCCGCCGATCTTCTGAAAGATCCGAAGGAATGTTCGGAACATGTCATGCTGGTGGATCTGGGCCGCAACGACCTGGGCCGTGTCGCCAAGCCCGGTTCCGTGAAGCTGGAACGCCTGATGGAGATTGAACGTTTTTTCCCATGTGATGCATATGACTTCCCGCGTGACCGCCCAGGTGAACGACGGGTTGGGCGTCTTGGACATTCTCGGCGCTGCTTTCCCTGCCGGGACGGTTAGCGGGGCCCCAAGGTGCGCGCCATGGAAATCCTGGCGGAGGAAGAGCCTTTGCCCCGCGGTCCGTATGCCGGATGCATCGGGTGGCTGGGATTGACAAAAACGGCGTTCACATGGATTCCGGCATTACCATCCGCAGCATGTGGGTGAAGGATGGGCGCATCCACTGGCAGACGGGAGCCGGCATCGTATACGATTCCGATCCGGCAGCCGAATGGCAGGAGTGCATGAACAAGGGCAAAATTATTGACGTTATTTTGAAAGGAGAAGACCATGTTTCTGTTCATTGATAATTACGATTCTTTTTCGTGGAATCTGGTGCAGGCGTTTTACGCCCTGGGGACGCAAGCCCGTGGTGCATGCGAATGACGATCCGCGTATCTTGGAACTGGCGGCCAGCCCGGAGCTGGAAGCCGTGTGCATTTCTCCAGGCCCCAGCCATCCGCGCAACGCCGGGCTGTGCCTGGAGTTCCTGAAACGCCTCCCCGCTTCCCGTTCCCGTGCTGGGCGTGTGCCTGGGGCACCAGCCTGGGCTACTTCGCCGGGGCGGAGGTCTCCCGCGCCCCGTATGTCATGCACGGCAAGAGCTCCGACATCATCCATGACGGCGCGGGGTTGTTTGCCGGACTTCCCAATCCCATGACCGTGGGCCGCTACCATTCCCTGGTGGTTCAGTCCAAGGAGGACGAGCCGAACCCCCGTTTTACCGTTACTTCCCGCGGTCCGGAAGGGGAAGTCATGGCTCTGCGCTACAATGACCGGCCGTGGGTGGGCATTCAGTTTCATCCGGAATCCATCCTGACGCCGGACGGGCTTCAGCTTCTGGGCAACTTCCCGGATAACGTCGTGCCTCGGGGCAGAAGGAAAAGCGCATCAGCCGCATTCTGGACGCCCTGGCCGCCGGACAGGATCTGACGGCGGATATGGCCGCCGCAGGCTTTGCGGACATCATGGATGGCCGCATGACCGGCCCAGGCGGGCTGCTTTCTAATGGGGCTCCGCATGAAAGGGGAAACCCCGCTGGAAATGGCCCACGCCGTGGGCATTGCCCTGGGCCGCGCCAACCGGGTGGAAGGATTGGAGGGTGACTGCATTGACGTGGTAGGCACGGGCGGGGACGGCCGCAACTCTTTCAATTGCTCCACGGCCACGGCTCTGACGCTGGCCGGAATGGGATACAGAGTGGTGAAGCACGGCAACCGCGCCGTGTCCTCCTCCTGCGGTTCTGCGGATGCTCTGGAAGGCCTGGGGTTCCCGCTGGACGTAGCTCCGGAGGATGTCCGGCGCCTGTTGGACGAGCGGAACTTCGCTTCCTGTTCGCGCCTAATTTTCATCCTGCCTTCCGTAATGTAGGCCCCATCCGCCGGGAGCTGGGCATCCGCACCCTGTTCAATCTGCTGGGCCCCTCATCAACCCGGCGCGCCCCACGCACATCCTGCTGGGTGTGGCCCGTCCGGAACTCGTTGAGCTGCTGGCGGAGACGCTCCGCCAGTCCCACATCCGCAAGGCTGCCGTAGTATATGGTGCCGGGGATATGACGAGGTGACGCCGCTGGGGCCCACCAAGATGATGATCGTCCACAACGGCAACTTGACGCCCATGTCCCTGGATCCTCGGATTACGGCATCCAGCCCTGCAATCCGGAGGAACTGGCCGTTCATTCCAAGTCGGAAGCCGTGGATGTGCTGAAGAACATCCTGGCGGGGAAAGGCCCGCGTGCCATGATGGATATGGTGATTCTGAATGTGGGGGTAGCCATGTTCCTGCTGGAGGAGCACATGGACCTGTCCGTCTGCATGGCGAAAGCGCGGGAAGCCGTCTGCGCCGGCATAGGAAGGAGAACGCTTCATGCTGCTTGACCGGTTCCGGGAAGCCAAGGCGGAGGAAATAGCCCTGCTTATGGACATGGCCTCCCGCCGGGAACTGCCGCGCCCGTGGAAGGGGCGCCGGCCGGATTTCCTGAAAGCCATTGCGGAACCGCCGGACGGCCAGCCGGTGGCGGTCATTGCGGAGTTCAAGCAATCCTCTCCGTCGCGCGGCGTCATCGCCTCCGGGTTGAAACCGGAGGAAGTGGCTGAACAGTACGCTGCGTCGGGAGCCTCCTGCATCTCCGTGTTGACGGAAGAACAGTTTTTCGGCGGCCGCATCGGCTATTTGGAACGCATGGGCCGCGCCGGGCTTCCGCTCATCCGCAAGGATTTCATTTTTTCATCAGCTTCAGGTGATGGAGACGGCTTCTACGCCGGCTTCCGCGTTGCTGCTCATTGTGCGTCTGACGCCGGACGCACGGACGCCCGCGTTCTCAGGAGCAGGCGGAGGCTTACGGCATGCACGCCGTTGTGGAAGTGTTTGACCCGGCGGACCTGGACATTGCCCGGGAATCCGGCGCGCGCATCATCCAGGTAAATGCCCGCGACCTGGATACCTTGAAGACGGACAGGCAGGCCTGCCTGGACATGGCGAAATTCCGCCGTGAGGGGGGAGGTGTGGATAGCGGCCAGCGCCATGAGCGCCGGGGCGCATCTCAGGAAGCCGCGGAAGCGGGGTTTCAGGCCGTACTGATGGGAACAGCCCTGATGGACGGAGGAAAGCCGGGTGAAAAACTGGCAGCAATTTTAGAAGAAACAATATGAAGAAGCATTCATTTGCAATCAAGGTGTGCGGAATTACCCGCCAGAGCGATTTATCAACCGCCATGGGGATGGGAGCCCATTTCTGCGGCTTCATCTTTCATCCCGGAAGTCCGCGTTACATTGCGCCGCCGCCGCGGCTCTGGATTCCGCCCTGATCCGCCGCGTGGGGAGTTTTCGTGAATCAGAATGCGGAGGAAATCATGGATATCATGAAAACGGCCCGGCTGGAATTCGCCCAGCTCCATGGCGCCCATTCTCTGACTGCGCGCGCCGCATCGGCCCGGAAAAGGTAATCCGCGTATTGTGGCCGGACCGGTATGAATCCGTGGATGCCCTGCAAAGGGAAATGGAACTATGGGCGGACAGCTGCGCCTGGTTTCTGCTGGATGCCGGCACCCAGGGCGGCGGCCACGGCGTTTCCCCTTGACTGGACCTCCTGGCATCTCTGAGTTCCCCCGGCCCTGGTTTCTGGCGGGCGGCCTTTCTTCCGCCTCCTGAACAGGGCGCTGGAACAATGCTCTCCGGACGGCATTGACCTGAACTCCGGCGTGGAAGCCATCCCCGGCCAGAAAAGCCCGCAGAAGCTGTTGGCGGCTCTCAAACCTCTCACCCCTTACACTCCTTACCACATCGCATGAAAAAAAGAAGGATATTTCGGCAATTTCGGCGGCCGCTTCGTACCGGAAGCGCTGCGTCCCCCCCTCATGGAGCTGGAGGAAGCCATGAACTCCATCATGCCGTCCGGCGAGTACCGGGACGCGCTCCAGGATCTGCTGGTCCATTACGCTGGGCGTGAAACTCCCCTCACGTTCTGTCCCCTGCCTTTCGGAAGAACTGGGCTTCCGCCTGTGGCTGAAACGGGAGGACCTGCTGCATACCGGAGCCCATAAAATCAACAACGCCCTTGGCCAGGCTCTTCTGGCCAAAATGATGGGGAAAAACGCATCTGATTGCGGAAACCGGGGCGGGGCAGCACGGCGTGGCTACGGCTACGGCGGCCGCCCGGCTTAACATGGACTGCGCCATTTTTATGGGCGCAGAGGATGTAGAACGCCAGTCCATGAACGTCATGCGCATGAAACTGCTGGGAGCGACGGTTTTCCCGATTGAGAGCGGTTCCCGCACGTTGAAGGATGCCATCAATGAGGCTTTGCGCTACTGGATTTCCCATCAGGCGGATACCCTGTATTGTTTCGGTACGGCGGCTGGCCCCCCATCCGTTCCCCACATTGGTCAGGCAGCTTCAATCCGTCATTGGGCGGGAGGCCCGCGCCCAGATGCTGGAGCGCGCAGGCAGGCTGCCGGATGTGGTGGTGGCATGCGTGGGCGGCGGCTCCAACGCCATCGGCATGCTTCACCCCTTTGTGGAGGATGAAGGCGTCCGCCTGGTGGGTGTCGAGGCGGGAGGCACCGGTGAGCCCGGCTGCTATAACTCCGCCCCCATCAATCTGGGCAGTCCCGGCGTGCTGCACGGCCATGCGACGATGCTTTTACAGGATAAAGACGGGCAAATACAGCCGTCCCATTCCATTTCCGCCGGGCTGGACTATCCGGGTAGGCCCGGAACACGCCTATCTGGCGGAAACGGGGCGCGTTCATTACGGTATGATTTGCGACGCCTCCGCTTTAAACGCTTTCCAGACGCTCACCAGGGAGGAAGGCATCATTCCTGCGCTGGAATCCTCCCATGCCGTGGCCTGGGTGCTGGACCATGCGGAGGAATTGCCGCAGGGAGGGGACGTTCTGGTCAATCTCTCCGGCCGCGGAGACAAGGACCTGGGAATCGTCAGGAAATATATCAATCTTTAAGCCGCATCATTTCCATGAACAACATGCAGAAAACACCGTTACAGGAAGCCGTGGAAAGGGCCCATGCCCTTGGCAGACGCGCCGTTATTCCTTTTATCACCGCCGGATTTCCGGACAAGGTTCTTACTGGACCCACCTGTCCCGCATTGACGAATCCGGCGCGGATATTATTGAAATAGGAGTTCCCTTCTCGGACCCCGTGGCGGACGGCCCGGTTATTGAACAGGCATCCCGGGATGCCCTGGCCCGCGGCGTCAGCCTGAAATGGATTCTGACGGCCTGAAAGCCCGTAAGGGCTGTTTTTCTGCCAAGCTGGTGCTGATGGGATATGTAAATCCCTTTTACCAGTATGGCCTGGAACAGCTTGCCCGGGATGCGGAGGAGGCTGGCGTCAGCGGTTTCATCGTACCGGATATGCCGCTGGAGGAATCCGGAATGTTCCGGGAAGTTTTTCAGCCCCGTGGCCTGACGCTCGTCACTCTGGTGGCTCCCAATACTTCCGTGGAACGCATGCGGGAATACAAGCCTTATACTTCCGGCTTCGTTTATGTGGTCTCCGTTCTGGGAACCACCGGAGGGAAAGCCAATCTGGAGCAGAGCGTTACGGAAACCATGCGCCGTGCGCGGTCCGTTTGATGTGCCGCTGGCGCTGGGCTTCGGTCTTCAGACGCCGGACCAGCTGGAGACGCTGCCGGAAGATGCCCGTCCGGATGCCGCCGTGCTTGGGAGCGCTCTGCTCAGGCATATTGGAGAAGGGAAGGACGCCTGGGAATTTTTGGGAAAATGGACCAGAGGTTGAACCGCGCGTTTCTCCCTGGTTTTAAGGGGATAGGCCTGCGCAACTTATTGTGCAGGCCTATTTTATTTTATCTGGTAATAGATTATGAAAATACGGATTCGCAATCCGCTTCGCTTTTATTCACATATTATTCAATTTTCTAAATAAAAATTGTATTGATAATTAATATGTTATTATCTTCAGCATAATCTGTCGGAGGGAAATCTGGATTTTCTTTGACGGAAGGAACGTCCCGGATATTCCGGAAAACCGTTGTAACTGCTTCTTTTCCTTTGACAGCGGATTGCGAATTCTTATTTATATTCACAATCATATTCCCCTTGCCGTGTTGTGGGAAAGGGTCTTATTTGTTTCATTAAATACCTAATTATCAAACGTTACATGAAATTACACCTCCCTTTGAATTTGTTGGCTGCCCTGATGACCTCCTTTTCCGGAGTAACGCTTGGCACTGCCACGCTGGCAGCAGTTTCTGGTCTTTGATGACAGCATCACAGTCTTATGCGGCGGATGTAGCCTTTGACGGAACGCAGGTGAATGTGGCGGCGGGAGGTACGGCCTCCTATGACATTGGTACTGTCACGGCTTCTACCACCTTGAATTTTGCCGGAGCCGGCACGGCCACCATCACCAATTTGAACGGAACGGCCCCGGAAGCCATACTGACGGTAAACCGCGTGGCCAGCGGGGGGCGCCAGCCTTTCCACGCTGACGTTGAACGGAGCAGGCACTTTCAATGGAATCATTTCCCTTTATTCCAACACGACGGGAGGATCACAGAATAACATCCTGAATCTCAACCACGCGCAGGCTGCCCAATACTCCACGATCAAGCTGGGCGGCCACGGTTACATCGACGGGAGCTTCCGTCCTGAAAGCCGGCGTGAACACTTCCATCAGCAAGCTGGAGCACAACAATACCGCGGCTCTGATCACCGGGGAGGGACTACGCTGACCATCACGGGGAATTCTTCCTCCCTACGGCGGCAGTTTCGGCGGGACCGTGACAGTGGACTATACGGGGGGAGGGACCTTCACCCTGGGCAATTCCAACAAGGGTACGGCGCTTACGCCCGCGTCCTCTCCTGATGCCACTCTTAAAATCAGCAGCGGCACTCTTTCCCTGTTTTCCGGCAATGTCACCTGGTCCCAGAAACTGGTGATGGGTGACGGCACCACGCTGAACGTACAGGACGGTCCTTCCGTGGCGGGGTATGCCGGCTATAACGCCACTTCCGTCAACAGCGGCGGTTTTAACTTTTCGGAGCGACGACGTTCGGCAGCGGCGTCAATCTGACTTCCAGCTGGGGCAAAGAACGTTGAAGTTTTCCGGTGTTCTTACCGCGGCAAGCGGTTTCTCCATCAGCGGCGGCGCGAATGAATATACCTATTACAACCTGCTCAATGCCTCCAATGAAATTGGAGGGACGATTGCCGTTACGCGTAACTTCACCTCCCTGGGAATTAGTTCTTCCGGCTCCCTTGGCAATGCTGCCGTAACCACTTCCACTGGTTCCCAGTATGTGACGTATTATGGTACTGCGGGAGAAACGGCGGATGTCATTGGCAATTCCATCACCGGGGCAGGCAACTTCGTCGCCCAGTCGGGCTGGGTGCATCTTTCCGAGAACGTGGCGCTTACGGGAACCTATACCGTCAATTCCGGCGCCGTTCTCTCCAAGGTCGGCTCTATCAACGCCGCTCTTGCCGGGGGCAGACTGGATGCGGGGGCCGGAACCATGACCGTGGCGGGGCTGTCGGGAAACGGCGTCCTTTCCGCTTCTGCGGGCACCATGCATTTCAGGACGCCTTCACGGTAGGGAAACGATGGGCATCCTTGCCAACGGTTCCGGGAGATCACGGGCAATGTGACGGTGGATGGAGGCCGCCTGTATTATACTTCCATGGACAATGTAGGCAGCGTGCTGCAGAACGTGACGCTGACTTCCGGCCTCATTGATTTCTCCGGTTTTCAGGAATTCAGGACCTGTTCGGTTCTGAAGCCCTGGTGAACACCTCCTATAACCTGGGCGTTGATCTGGGGCTGGCTTCACTTTGGCGGATATTGACGAATCCCTGTACACGATCAGTACTGTGGACGGAAAAACAGTCATCACCTTTACGGCTTCCGGAGCCAGCGAGACCGTCTGGGACCCGGCCTGGGGGCTGGAAGAGGCTCCCTCTTCCGCTACCGGCATACTGGCGAACCAGCAGAATCTGTCCCTTTACGGTATCCGGCCTTCTTCCATGCAGGAGGGATTCGGCTCCGTGAATGCCGTCACCGGAACGGGAGACCTGACGGGAGTGACGCTGGCCGGCGGCTACTACAATACAGCCACCAATGCCACGGCTACGCAAATTACCACCGGCATCTGGACGGATGTGCTGGGTGGCAATTATAATCTGATTATCGGCGGCAGCTATGCCAATAACTGGAGCGGTTCCGGGAAGTGGGACATTACGGGGGACGTCCATACCCAGATTCAGGGGGACACCTCCGTCAACTGGATAGTGGGCGGCAATTACAAGGACGGCCAGGCGGCAGGCATTACGGGGAGACATTTACGTATCCGTGGACGGGAATGCCGTGATCAAAGGCAGTTTGATAGGCGGCGGCACAGCCGCCCATAATTCCGTAAACAACCTTGACGGCAGCACGCACATCGTCGTGCGCAGCATGCAAGCGTCACGGACGAAACCATTTCGCTCAACTCCGTCGTCCGGGGCTTCATCATCGGCGGCAGCGCTTATGAAGCCAATTCCGCGTCCCGCGCCGCCATTACCGGAAGCACCAATGTGACGATTGATTTGGGAGAGGCATCCGGCAATTTTGTCAAGAGCATCGTGGGCGGTTCCTATTCGGGAGGTTCCGGGGCATATACGATAGGAGGCGATTCCAACGTCAGCATCACCGCTGCCAGTGACGCCGTCTTTACCGGGTCTGTCTATGGCGGCGGGTACAGTTCTTCAGGAACATCCACCGTCAGCGGCAATTCCAGCCTGACGCTGGATGGGGGCGCTTACGCGGGCGCTCTTTATGCGGGCGGCGGGGGAACAGGATCCTCCGTAAACGGGGACGCTACCCTTACCGTCAAAAAAAGCAGTATTCCGTACGGGCAGCACACTGAATGCATCGGAGGGTACGGTAGGCGGCACCTCTTCCTTGCTTCTGGGCGGTTACGGCAATACGGCGGACCATGCCATTTCCTTCTCCAATACGGCTGTGACCGGTTTTGACATCGTGACCATGTTCCAGGATTCCTTCTTTACGGGGAACCTGAACATGGCCGGTTCCAACGTGCTGGCGCTGGCGGGCGGCGCCGGAACGGGAATCAGCGTGGACGGTACGTTCGCTCTTTCCGCTGAAGGAGAACTGAATCTGGATCTTTCCGAATTCGGCACCCTGACAGACGGCATGTCCGTCCTTTCAACTACAGGCTTGTCCAATATATCCTCCATTAAGGCTTCCTTTGCTGACGGTGTGGCGGGAACCATCACCGTTTCCGAAAAACGGCAAAGACCTTGTTTATACGGCGGGAACCCTCCTCTTGTGGGCGGGCGGTGAAAGCGGAACCTGGAGCGCGGAAAACGTCTGGACGGATGGCGACGCCCCGCCTCGTATGAGGACGGTCTGGCGGTTTCCTTTGCAGACCAGGCCGGAGTCTCTAACTCTGTTGTACAGCTGGATTCCGAGGTTTCGCCAAGCTCCATGCTTGTCCGCAACTCCACCACCCGTTATGAATTGACGGGGACGGGAGAAAATAGCCGATACGGCCATTACCAAGGAAGGAACGGGAACGTTGGTTCTCGGAACCTCTTCCATATTCGGCGAGGGTACTACTGTAGCCGTGTCGCAGGGCGTTCTGGCATTTGGTTATGATACGGCCCTTCCCGGCACGGGGGGTAACCTGGAATACCGGTTCCTTTTTGGGTGCGGCCAATGGAGCGACGGTGACGGTGGATTTGGGAACCGTCACTAACCCGGTATTCTCCCTTTCTCCGGATGCCGGTTCATCGATCGCTCTGGCAACTCCGTCCGACATCGTTTTCGGCAATGCCATCATCGGGGAAGGAACTGTCCGGAAAACCGGCACGGGCTTGTTGAAACTGACGGGGAGCAACTCCGGCCACATCGTGGTGCAGGAGGGCAACCTCCAGATAGGGAACGGAACCTCATCCATCCGCTGGGGAAGCGCGGGTTCTTCCGTCACCCTGGAAAACGGCACGTCGCTGATTATTGCCGGCAACAGTTCGGGGGAAATTCCCACCACACCATTGGTTCCGATTTGATTTTAGGAACAAACGCGTCTGATGCCGTTTCTCTGAAATGGGTGGACGCTTCCCAGGCAAACGCAACCAATTATCAGCATGACTTTACGGGAACCGTTACCGTCAACGGGGCAGTCTCTCTGGTGGGCAGGGACAACTGGGCCAAGGAAATGGGGTTCACCGGGACGCTCACCGGAGCCGGTTCCCTGACGTACAGCCGCGGAGCGGGCGACGGCAGGTACAATGCCAACGGCAAACTCATCATCAGCGGAGACGCTTCCGGATTTACCGGAATGATCACCATGAATGCCTCAAACGGCTACAGCGCCGGGCTGGATCTGCGCACTTCCGTTTCTCAGGGGTGTCACTCTGACATCCGGAACGGACACTACCGGATTTGCCTTCATGCGCGTGCTGGGGGATGTTGAGATTGCCTCTCTGGACGGAACGGCGAATTCCCAAGTGGGAGCCGTAGGCGGCGCGCGTACGTTGACGGTGGGATCCGGCACGTACAACGGCACGCTCACAGACCGCGGTATTGTTCTTGCGTACGGGGCCACTTCCATTGCGTATGACGAATCCGGCGTTTTGTCCCTGACCAAAGTCGGCGATGAGACGCTGACGCTGGGAGGACCGGTCAGCTACACGGGGCTGACGGATATTCAGGGGGAACGCTCGCCCTTACTGCCTCAGGGGCTACTTCCCTGCGGAACATCACGATGGCGGCCAATACGCGGATGACGACTGCGGGCGCTTTAAACCTGGCTGCCAACGCCGCGCTGACGCTGGATATCAGCTCCTCGCTCGGAGTGGGTGGGGCTTTCGGCTCCGGAACGTTCAACCTTACGCTGAACGGGCTTGAAGGCATTACGGAAGCCGGGGAATATACCCTGATTTCCGCCGCCAGCGGTCTTGATTCCGCCAGCGCCGTCTTTAACTGGGCCGGATATACCGGGGACGAAACGCTGATTTATGAACTGGAGCAGACGGGAACATCCCTCAAGCTGGTAGTGACTTCCGCCGGGGACGTATGGATCTGGCAGGGAGCGGAAGGCGTGAACTGGAGCGATACGAACACGGGCGCCATGTGGGGCATTGAAGGTTCCACGGATACGGCTGCCGGGAAGAATCTGATCTTCAACAGTACCGGGGCGGGGAACCGTCACTCTGTCCGGAGCGGTGAATCCGGCCTCCATCACGGTCAACAACGCCGCCGGCAGCGACTATGTCTTCGTTTCCGACGGCTCCGGAAAAATCGCCCAGGGAACGCTGACCAAGCGTGGCGAAGGGAAGTTGACCCTTAATTTGGACAACACGGGCTGGAACGGGGATATTTCCGTTCAGCAGGGCGAACTGGTGGCTCAGGTCGCCAACTCCCTGGGGTCCGGCGCCATTACCGTTACGGACGGCATGCTCACGCTGGCTACCGCGGAAGTTCAGCCGGGAATGGGCATGATCAACCTGCAGGGCGGCAGCCTCAATCTGGCTTCCGGTTCTTTTGCCACGGCGTTTACCGCAGACAACATGGCCTGGACGGGCGGTTCCATGATACTGGGCGGGGAGGTGACCGCCACCGTCGCCAAGGCTCTGGCCAATGGAAAACTGTGGAACTGGCGGACGGTTCCGTACTGACGGTCAGCGGGGCTAATGACAACTCGGCGCTGAACCTGAATGCTTCCGGCACTGGTACCGTTTCCGTGGGCCTGGGAACCAGCTATGGGGCCAATGTTCTGAACATGAGTACGGAATTCCAGGGGATCCTGTCCGTGACGTCCGGCTATTTCCAGTTGAACAACGTAACGATGGGTGCGGACGGCACGCTGAAACTGGCGGATTCCAACGTCCGTACGGAATGGAACGGAACAGCCGGAGGAACGTTTGCCAATGACGTTGTCTTTACGGGCAACCAGGTCTTTGCCACCAAGCGATTTCACCTTCAGCGGCGATTTGAGCGGAACGGCGTTCTCCACCCAGGGCGCGGGCAATATTACCCTGGCGGGCGGCGTCAACCTGGACGGTCAGCTTAAGGTGCACCGCGGCACGGTTACCGTGAATTCCGCCAATGTGGCCAAACTGGGGGACAGCATTGACATCCAGAACAACTCCACGCTGGCCTTTGCCCGCGATTTCTCCTACGGAGGCGTCATCAGCGGCACAGCCGGCAGCACGGTATCCGTAAACGCCGGAACGCTGGAACTCACCGGAGCGAACACCTTCCTGGGCGCACTCTCCATTGTGGGCGGCGCTACGGCGCGTCTGGGTGACGGGAGCGCCTGGGCCGGGTCCCTCTCCGGAGACGGTTCCCTGGTCATCGATACTGCCGGAGAGATAACGCTGGCGGCCGGCAACACCGGGTTCACCGGTTCCACCACCCTCGCGGGAACGGGCACCGTTACTTTGGGAGGGCTGACTCCTGGGGGCCGGACGGGTCACCGTCAATAACGGCGTTCTCAATCTGTCCTCTCTGGATGCGGCCAGCGTCATTCTGATTACGAAGGGCAGCCTGGAAAACGCGGAAGCCAAAACCGCCGGGAATGTGGAAGTGGCCGCTTCCGCCGGAACGCAGGGAGACCTGAATACGATCAACCTGGGCGGTTTGTCCGGTTCCTTGGTCGGCTCCATCGTCATGGAGGATTACTCCCGGCTTACAGGCGTTTCCGGGGCTCTGGACATGACGGGCAAGACGGTGACGCTGAAACTGGATTCCGGCAGCCTTACCGCGGGCGGAACAACCGGACAGGGCGTCATTGATGCGGACAGCCTGACGCTTTCCGCCGCCGACACAACCATCAACCTCAGCAACCAGGGCGTTCTGGACCTGCTTGCCGCCAACCGGGATTCCACTGACGGCGTAGGGCTTGTACTGACAACGGGAACCCTCGCTGTGGACAACTTCAAGCAAATCGGATTCTCTCCTCTCCTGGCTTCCCTCGGCTATACCGTGACGGAAGTCCTGGGTGCGGACGGGACGCTGATGGTCAGCGGCAATACGGACCTTGTCTATCTGGTGGACACCACCCCCAATTCAGACGACCCCAATATCAGCGATTACGCCGCGCTGGATCCCTACAAGGCTGTCGGCATTAATGGCACCACGCTTCATGTGAGCCTGAACGGGGCTCCGGAAGCCTCCCGGAACGGGGACGGCCTGAAAGTCAGCAACCTGGTTGGCAGCGATGGTGCGCTGGTCGTGACGAATACGGCGGATGATGCGGCCTCCAACCACGCCGTGGTGGATCTGGTTCAGAACGTTGACGCCGGCGGCAACAGCTACGGCGGAACCATCAGCGGGGACCATGTGGATTTTGTCAAGAAAGGTGCGGAAACCCTCACCGTGGAAGGCAACTTCACCGGGAATGATTCCATGCTCAGTTCCGCGGAAGGAAACATCGTCCTGAACGGTGCAGGCAATAGCCTTACTGCGCTGGAACTCGCGGGCGGAGACATAACGCTGGGCGGACGGAATGACGGCGCCTCCCGTGTAACCACGGTGGAGACGCTGGCTGCCGGCGCGGGAGGGGAACCCTGAATTTGGGTAACGGAACCCAGATGGTTCTTACCGGCCAGCAGGCCGGCAGCCATGTCACGGAGGTGATTATCTCCGGGGACGGTACGCTGACCTTGGGAGGTACGGGAACGGACTCCTCCCTGACACTGGGCAACGGCTCTTCCCTGAACGGTGTCCTGCTGGATATCCGTGAAGGGTCCGCCCTGTCCGCCGCAACCGGTTCCGTGAATACCGTTTCCGGACTGGCGGGCGGCGGAGCTCTGAAGCTGAGCGGTGCGGAAATGACGATCAATTCTTCCGCTTCCCATGCCTTTACCGGTACGCTGGACGGGGCATCCGGAACGCTCAACGTCAAATCCGGCAACGGAAGCGTCCAGACTATCAAGGGTGCAGGCAATGCAGGTTATCACCTGAATGTGAGTGACGGCGGCGTGCTGACCCTGGCCGGAGCGGCAGGGGAGGGCGGCAATCCCGCCCAGGCTTCCTATCAGGGGATTACCGTGAATGGCGGCACGCTCAATATCGGCAGCGCGGACGATCCCAAAACCCAGCTGACGCTTGGCTCGGACGGCTTGAGCGTGACGGGGACAGCACGGTGGCCATTACCACTTCCTCCACAACGGTGGACGGCCTGGGCAATCCCATTGTCACCTCCAGCGGAAATATTACGCTGGGAGACGGGACGGGGAAGTCACGCTGGTCATGAACAATCTGGATACCCTGGTTTCCGGGAGTTCGGAAACGCTGAATATGGAATTGTTCAAGACAACGGACGGCGCGTCTTGTGTCCCTGGGTGACAATGTCACCCTCCAGGATATGATTCTTGGTTCCATGTATGAAAACCTGGAGCTGACCACCAATGACAGCATGACGGCCATCATCCTCACCGGTACGGCGCGCACGGAAAACATTTTCCGTGACTCTTCCCCTGACGCGGAATGCCGCCACTGGAGCGGACATCCTTTGGAATTCCCGCTATCACATGGAAGAAGGCACTGCCTTGCGCGATTTCTATACCTCTGTTCTTCTTTCCCAGAATTCAGGCGACTATTCCGGCGCCGCCCGCAACTGGCCGCCGCCGCCGGCAGCACGGTTACCAGCCTGGGCATCGCCCAGCGCGACTCCCTGCGCGACCAGATGGGCTGGATACGCAACCGCGTGGCGCAGATGGGCGTTAACCCTGCATATGTCCATGAAGACATGCCATACTTCCATATGTGGATGCAGGGAACCGGGTCTTATGCCAAGCTGGACACCAGGGGGGATGAAAGCGGCTACGAACTCACCACCTGGGGAGGCACGGTAGGCATGGACGTGGATATCAACGACCGCTTCACTGCGGGAGCTGCGTTTACGGCCAATTACGGAAGCCTGACGGCCAGCGCGGCGGATACGGCGGACGGAGACCTGGACAGTTACTATGTCAATCTGTTCGCCCGCTACCAGTACCGTAAATGGTCCCATCTGCTGATTCTGACGGGCGGCTGGAATGATGCCTCGCTGACGCGCACGGTGGATTACGGTACGGGGTCTTACCAGGCCCGCGGCAATACGACGGGAGCCGGTTTCGGCGCCATGTACGAGTTGGCGTATGACATCGCTCTCAATGAAGACAGGAGCGTGATTCTCCAGCCTTTGTTCAACGCTTCCATCGTGACGACCCGTATGGACGGCTATCGGGAAAGCGGTTCTGCAGGAAATGCCGGACTGAAGGTGGAAGACCAGGAACTGACTACGGCTGCTGTCGCTGTGGGCGCCCGGCTCTCCGGACTCATGGGGTCCAACGTCTTCGGGCGTGAAGCGCTGGGAGAAGTACGGGTGAACGTTTCCCAGGATATGGGAGACCGCCGCGGGCAGGCCAATGTGGGCTTCTTGGCGGATCCCTCCTATACGCGTCCGGTGTATGGCGCCAAGGTCGGAAGCACGGCCTTCCAGATTGGCGCGGGCTGAGCGTTCCCGTGGGCACTCAGGGCGTCATTTTTGTGGACGGCAACGCGGATATCCGCAGCGGTTCCAGCTCCATCAACGGGAGTATCGGCTACTGCTACAACTTCTAAAGGAAAAAACGTCAGCCAATTGGAAAGCCGCTGCGGAATCATCCGCAGCGGCTTTTTTCATGAATGGACGGGATTTCTTTAAGGATAACTTCAAGCTTGAGTTGACTTCCCTGATGGCTGTTTACTTCCATTCCCATTCAATGGGCGTTTCCAGATCGGGCCGCAGCGCCTGGCGCACAGGGCAGGACAAGGCGGTTTTTTTCCAGCATGGCGCGGAGAGGGTGGCTGCCTTCCAGGGGCATGATTGCCTTCAGTTCAATTTTTTCAATTCCCTTGGATGATTCCGCCGCACGCGCCAGAACGCGCATGCCTTTCAAATCCACTCCTTTTCTGGCCGCGACCACGGAAACCAGGCTCATCATGCAGGAGGCGAGCGTGGAACCGAGCAAAACTCCGGGGAGGGGAATTCTGCGCGGCCTTCAAAAGAAGCGGGCAGGTCCGTGGCAAACGTAACGTTGGAAGGGATAAAGGTGGTTTCGCAGCGGAATTGTCCGACGTTTTCCGTTTCGGAGGTGTAATAATGATCAGTCATGAAGATGTGACAGCGAAACCCTGTTCGGGTTCATCCGGCTCAGGTTATTGTCACGTTGAAGAGCCGTGAAGTTCCGCTTTGCAAGGAACCTGGCCGTTCCTTCATGACATGGTTGATTTTTCCTCTCGCTTCCGGTTCCCGGCATCATTTCTTTTAAGCGCTGCTCCGCCGTGTCTTCTTGCGGCGGAAAAAAGCTTACGCCGTCCCCTTCGGCTTCCTTGCGGCCAGAATGCGCCGGATGGGTTCCGCATAAAGCTCCGGCTCCAGCAGGAAGGAATCGTGTCCCTTGGTGGAAGCGATGGTATGGAACTCCGTGGGAATATGGGCGGCTTCAAGCTGTGCCGCGAAATCCTGCTGTTCCGCCGGGCGGAAACAGCAGTCTGTATCAATGGAAAAGATAAGCGCGGGAATCCCTGCGCGGCGGAAGCCTTCCAGGGCGGTTTGAAATGTTCCGTCCGGGGTGTGGTCGCGGATGTCGAACTCCGCCCACATATCCGCAATGCGGATATAGGAGTTGGCGTCAAAACGTTCCGCGAACTTGGTCCCCTGGTGAAGCATGTAGCTTTGCGTGCTGCGGGTGGGGGTCATCCACGTGAGCAGGCCGTAGTTGCCTCCCCACCTCTTTTCTGGCGCGCTGTTCCAGCCCTTCCTGGTAAACAAATGATTTGTGGCCGATGATACGGGCGAACGCCAGCCCTTTTTTGGCGCCGGTCCCCGGTAATAATCCCCGCCCTGGAAATCCGGGTCAAGCTCAATGGCCAGGATTTGTTCAAACAGGGACAGGCGGTGTTCAATGGAAGCCCGGTAACCGGAGCCGATGGAGATGAAGCTCGGACGCGTTCCGGGAATTGGCACGCGAAACTGAGGGCGATCAGGCCGCCCACAGAGGGGCCCATAAGATGAACGCGTTCTATGCCCAGGCTGTCCAGCAGAAGGGCCTGGAGGCGTGCCTGGTCTGCGATCTCCACGTGAGGGAAGCGGGAGCCGTAGGGCTGGCCGTCCGCAGGGCAGGGCGGTAGCGGGGCCTGTGGTGCCGTAGCAGCCTCCCAGGTAATTGGCGCAGATGATGCAGAAGCGGTTTGTGTCCAGCGGCTTGCCGGGGCCGATAATGCTGTTCCACCAGCCCTCGTGGTTTTCCGGTTTCCAGAGGAGGGTGCCCGGGACTTCCGGATTGTAACCGTAGGCGTGCTGGCTGCCGGAAAGGGCATGGAACAGCAGGATGGCGTTGTCTTTTTCCGGCGTCAGGGTTCCTGTACTGTTCTATATAGGCGACGCATACCTTGTCAAGCGTAGCTCCATTCCTCAGGGAGAAGGAGTTAGGAAGATTCAGGTGAATTTGGTTTGGACGGCAGGAAGCTGCAT